>Ga0193726_1000094_pt1 | contig 148943 bp, 108 predicted proteins | sample H2c1metaG_FD_144928 | JGI IMG/M metagenome (GOLD analysis project Ga0193726, IMG submission 144928) | Soil microbial communities from a riparian zone of the East river system, Colorado, United States - H2c1 | ecosystem: Environmental > Terrestrial > Soil > Riparian zone | place: USA: East...
CTCTGGCTTCGTAACATGCCCCTCGAATTCCCAGGTCGAGTCGAAGCCGGTGCCGTGGCGCTGGCGCTCGCAAGAGAGGTTCAGGGTCGCCGTGATGAGGGCGTGGTTTTTGTTGGCACCGCCGACAAGATCATCTATGAAGCGATGCTGCATGCCGCACCAGAGCATCCCGACGAGGTTTCCGAGATTGCACTTCAATTGTGCGCGCGTCGCGACGAGCCGCTGGTGATTGTCGAGCGTGCCCGGCGCGCAGCAGAAAAGCGGCGCGGGGAATCCATTGAAAGAGGCGCAAAGTCGTCGCGGCGGCAATCGCGACTTGCAAAGTCACCTATCTTCCTTCCGTCGTCTTGGGGGCCCGAGCGAGACGCTGGTCCTGACGGTCCGCGCCATAGGGTGTCCGAAGGGTTTCGCTCCGCCGTTCTCGACACCGTCGCGCTGCCCAATTTGGCTTCCGTTCGTCCGCAGACCGCAGGCGAAGTACTTCTCGCCGTGTGCCTCGCAGAGCCCAGGCGCCAGAGTAATTACGACCGCTCGCCCTTCGAGTTGGGGGGATTTGCGCATTGGCGTAGCGGCTCTCCGCCGATCTATTGGAAGGGGGGCTTTTACAAATTCCTTCAAATCGCCCCGGCCGATGCATTGGATACAATCCTCCGGCTCGTTCACTTTGCAACCGAGCGTTGGCTTGAGAAAGCGCTCGGCCGCCAGCCAACCGATGCCGATCGCCAGGCTTGGAGTGTCGAAATCGTTCTCCCTTACAAGAACGTGCGCTGGATTGGCAATGCCAGCGTGTTCGGCTGGCATCGTGATGTGCCTGGGATTCCCGGCACTGTCGCTTGCGCTTTGATGGCTCTCGAAAAATGGCTGTATGACCAGATAGACAAAAATGAACCCATCGACGGCTGGGTAAACGCAATTCTCGAAAAGGGTGATTCGCTAGCGCTTGCGGGCGTATTAATCGCTATCGGACTGAAGCACCCCAAGCTCTTTACAGGACTACTCCAACCATTTCTCGGAAATCTTTTCCTGCACGAATTTCACATTCACCTTACTTCCCAAGAACAACAACGCCTCTGGGCCATTGCCTGGACGTACTCGGCGAACCAGGGTGAACGCGCCGTCGCCACCGCCCGCGAGTGGCACTTGATGCCGCATCGCACTCTTTCTCTTCGGGATGTCGCAATCCATTTCTTACTATTCGATGCCGAAACCGGAAAGTTTCTTTCCGAACGGCATGCTGAGTGGAAGAATTTTCTCGAATCAGCAGGCCCAGGCCACGAGCGCCTGGAAGCGTTTGTGGCGCAGTTTGACAGGAGCAACTACATATTGACTCCGCTCGACGATGGGGGCACTCAAGTTGAATACCGACCTCCCACCCACCTACAAGCGCGTGCGCAGGATGTGCAAGAGAAAAACACCCTACGCATATTCGCCATGCAGATTCCTTTCGAGGCCAGGCGGTTCCTTGCCGAAAACCATGGTCTCGCCGAGGATCGCATCGAGGATTATTACAGGACTCTGCGCCGCATCGCCGACGCTAACGACCTCGGAGATCAAACGTTCCAGAAAACCAAGCTCGAAGCGATATCCGGTGGAATCGCCTTGTTCGTCACTCATCACCGACCGTGGCTCAGCGCAAACCCTCCTGTCAAGGAATGGTGTATAGACACACTCCGCAACCTCGCCGTAGCGCCACTCGATGATTCGTATTCTTCAGAGGACGTAGCCGGTACTTCCACCGAAGCATTCCTCGGCGAGGCAGGCGTCGCTTTGCTAACGGAAATTAAGGAAGACTGGGTGATGCGCGCAATCGTTACGGGCGCCACCGGCTACTACTACCGGTCCAGCTCTCACGTTCTAACCGCAGTCTTTCGCCATCGCGCTCAACTCGGAGCAGAATTTGGCCGCTTGCAAAACGTCGTGATCTTGTGGGCCATCCTCCGGCGAAGCGCACTGCCCATCATTCATTCGCAAGAAGGAACCGCCATTCTTACCCGTTATCGTCAGGCTATTCTCCGGCGATACCTTAAAGGACGAATCCCCGGCGCACCGATTTCGCTATCGTCGGCGGACCGCTTAGGGCAGCGGCTCCTGCGACGCGTTAAGCGCAAACTCCCAGGGTATTGGGACGGTCCGATCCGTGACCGCGATGACGAGTCAAAGGTCTCGCGCAAGTATCTTGCGTTAGACCTATCCGTTCTTCAAAACGGGTTTGGATTCCTGGCTGAGATGACTGAAATCGCAGGCGCGGACGAACAATCCGAAGTCGCGCGCCGCTGCCACGAACTGCTGGACTTCGAACTCGGCACAGTTCCTGACGTGCCGCAAGAAGATGTCGACACCGAAATCCATGGAGCCCTCGATGAATTCGACATCTGGGCGCTCCAGCGCGCGGTGCAGGCAATGCTGAGGCTCTCTCCCACGGAAGCGCGACAATTCTGGCAGCCCGTCTTGCGCTTACCCGTACCCGCTCATCAGTGGGTGAATGAGTTTCTGGTCCAATGGTTCCGGCTTGGCCTTACACTTCCCAACACTGTCTTTCAGCCTATCTGGTCGGAGATGGTTTCGCACATTCTCAATTCGCCCACCTGGACGCCCGCCCGGAAACATGGGTGGCTCGATGTGCACCAAATTGCCAGTGAACTCATGGGACTTCGATCAGCCATTCACTCCCTTGGACAGGCCAAGCACACCTCTTTGGTGCAGGAGATGTCGCCACTTTACGACCGCTGGACCGAACGGTGGATTGAACACCCCGATCTGGCGGCCCCTTTCGCTTATTTTCTTTCAATGGATTCCGGGAGCGTCCTGCTGCCGTCCGGAATCCAGCGCCTAGCGGGTCATCTCGATTCTTTCTCTGACTTCGAATGGAGACAGGAGAGACTGACCGATTCCCTTTCCGCCGCCGTTCGCGCTTGTTGGAAAAGACATCAGCACGAGCTACGCTCGGATCCGGACTTCTGGAAGGCCTTCCTCGCGATTCTAAACGCCTTGTGCGCTCGCAATGACGCAATAGCCCTCGCCATCCGCTCCGAAGCAACTAGACGGCAGGATTGATTTTCGCGGCAAAACCGGCCCTGCTAGTCGGTTCAGATTACTCTCACGTTCGCCGCTTGCGGTCGCTTGGGCGCCTCCACGATCTCAAACTCGCGGGCGTCACCTTCATTCAAAAGGCGATACCCTTCGGCCTCGATGGCGAGTGCGGGTTCTTGGTTGAGCGAATCGCACCCTTCGATTCATTTCCACGAAGAAAACGCTCGCCTTTCGAGAGAGTGACCCCAATGCGATGATTGTTCTGCAGCTAAACGTTCCCCCTAAAGGAACCTTTTGCATTTGTACCATGACTATCATTATGGTATATTGTGGAAACGTTCCCCTCCAGGGAACGTACTGCCAATGATTCATAACGCGATTCCGAAGACCTTAGGGCCGAAAACGGCGCTTCTGTACACTCAGCTCTATGAACAGAGCAAAACAACGTTCACGCTCGCCGATGTCGAAGCCATCACCGGGCTAAGGGGTACTTCTGCCCGTACGCTCGTTCACAAAGCTGCAAAACGCGGTCTGCTGACCCGGCTTCAGCCGGGTCTCTACACTCTCGTCCCCTTTGAACTCGGCAACACCCGCGAGTATGTCGGCGATCCCTACCTCATCGGCAAAAGCCTCATGCACGGCCACGACTACTTTCTTTCACACCGGTCCGCGATGGAACTCCATCGCATGGTTACGCAGCCGCAGCTGACGATCATGGCCAGCTGCGCCAAATCCATACGCCCGCGCACCATTCACGGGTATGAATATCGCTTCCTCGTCGTCCGCCCGAAATTTTTCTTCGGACTAACCAGCCACTGGATCGATAAGCAACAATCAGTGGTCGTGAGCGATCCCGAGCGCACTATTCTCGACGGTTTGCGCCACCCGCAGTACGTCGGCGGAGTCACCGAAGTCGCACGCGCGGTCTTTCTGCGCCGCAAGGACTTGGACGTCAAGCGCCTGGTCGACTATGCCCTTAGGCTCAACGTCGGTGCCGTGATCCGTAGGCTCGGCTTCCTGCTCGAAACATGCAGTCTCGAAACACCGGAAAGCGTTAGCGCGCTACAGTCCCGCCTCACACCTACGTACGAACCGCTCGACAATAGCTTGCCACCTGAAGGGCCGTATCAGGCGCGCTGGCGAGTCCGCGTCAACGTTTCGCCCGAAGAGCTTCGCGCCGTCGCGCACACCTAAATGATTCCGCAACGCAATCTCTCGCTCCTCTCGAACCGCCTGTTCCGCGAGCAGGGCGGCCGACGAATTCCGGAAGCCGTCCTGCAACGGGACTATTGCCTCGCGTGGTTCCTCGCAACACTCGCCACGCATCCGCTCCGCGAACAGCTTGCCTTCAAGGGCGGCACTGCCCTTAGACGCTGCCACTTTACCAACTACCGGTTCTCGGAGGATCTCGATTTTACGATGCTTCAGGCCATGGAATTTCCGGCCATCCAGACAAACCTTGAAGAAATCTTCGCTACGCTTCGCGCCGTGTCTGGAATCGAATTCCGATTCGATCGCGTCGATGACGTACATGAAAACAGTCACACCTTCTATCTGGCGTACCAAGGTCCATTACCCGCGCCGGACACCGTGAAGGTTGATATCACCATCTCAGAAAGAATTGTGTTGCCGCTCGAAAACAGAACGGTCTTGCAAAGCTATGCGGAATTTTCCGACCTTCCCGCGAATCGTGCAGTGCGCGTCTATTCGCTTGGCGAAATTATGACAGAGAAGATCGTCGCCCTCTCCGACCGCGCGAGAACCGAGCCGCGGGATCTATTCGACGCGTGGCACTTGACGAATGACGGAATCTCAATCTCCGACCTTACTCATGGAATCGAAGCCAAGCTCGAATTTCGAGGGCGCTCGACCGAGGGCATCGAAGAACAGATACTCGCGAAAGAAAGCCGCCTGCGTCGACTTTGGGAGCAGAGACTCTCGCATCAAATCTCAGAACTCCCGGAATTTGACCAAGTGTTTCGCGAATTCCGCAGGCACCTTCGTAGAGCGGATCTCGCGTAGACGATCCGTCTTACTAGCGCATCGAGGCAGACAGCACCCAGATGATTTGCAGGTACTCCTATGGATCAACGTCAAATCGAATGTCATCTCCTCCGCGCACGACTTCTTATCACGCGCAGCGCAGTGCATCGCCTTGGCTTTCGCACCATGGAAGACGTCCAGGAAAACAGAGTCGCCTTCTTCCATGAATGCCATGCCGTCTTCAAGAAAGCCCTCAAACTTCTCATTGACGACATGCTTGAAGTCGAGCGCCTGGACGGAGAGGTCCGGGGCCATACCGATGCTGAGAAACAGCTCAGGGCCAAGTATCGCTACTGGCTCCTTATCCTCGGGCTCGCGTACGACTCTTTCGTCTGGACCGCTGCGAACCATGACCGTAGCGAAGTCACGAAATACTACAAAGGTCCGAAACATGGCGCCCTTGCGCACCAAAATATCCATTCCGTTATTGGACTCGCCGAGCAGCTCAACCAAGAACCCGACGTGTTCGCCTTTCCGCTCGATTTCTGCCGCTTCACGTGTATTACTGACCTTCTCCGCATCCGCCGTCATCCTGAAGGGGAAGTTTCCCAAGATTTCATCGAGGTCAAGGGAGGCCCGGTCAACGACGAAGTGTTCGAACTCCTCAAGGCCAGGGACCAGGACCGCTATTTCGCATTCTTCGACAAGTACGGCCAAAAGGGCATCGCCCAAATCGAGCGCGTGGTGAATCAGGGTCAGCTTGTCGACCGACAAATCAAGCTGCTCGGCCTACAGCCCGGCATCTACGAAGAAGAGAACGCGGTGCGCCTGGTCAGCGAGATGACAATCGGAGAAGACGATTCCTTCTATGGTGTTATCGAACCGCTACTCCACAATGCTCGTCAAGGCAAATACTCTGTTGAGGTCATCGATGAATGCCTGGTCGTCGCTGCGCTCGACCCCAACTCGCTTGAAAACTACCGGCGGACCGATTACGTCGCACGCTGCGTCGTGCATGCCGGATCTGCCGGTTCCGCAGCGACTTTGGGAGATCAAGAGAAGTTGCTCGCGGCTCTTGAGAGCATTGAGTTCACCGACTGGCGCTCTGGCTTCGGTTCAGTGCTCTGCATTCCTCCGCTCCTGCGGCCACTCTCTCCCCGCGCTTTCCTCGATCTGCTCTTCGGACGCATCCACCTGCATCTCCACTTCGACCCTTCCGCCTTTCTCCGTCTCTGCTCCGATGCTGGGGTGCGCGCCGGGTTCCTGCGGAAACGCGCCACCAATCGCCTGCGTTCAACTTACCGCTGGAAAAAAAATCAAGTTCCACTTTTCAATGGACGTGCTATTGGATATGTCTCGGGCGCTCTTTCCGCCATATTTACGCCGAACTATCTCGACGAAATGTTTTTCAACTGGAGAACGCCTTCTGCAATCGTTCGGCACATGAAACAAATCGAATCGGAATTTCCAGCGCCCCCGGATGCACCCAAAACGGCGCAGTTGTTCTCTGAGGCAGATCTGGAACAAGAATAAAATCTTTGCCCATCGTTCAATTCTATTTCGCAAAAATAGCCTGGGTTTTATTCCGGACCTACCTTCGATACCAGCCATTCGGCCAGGGGAGCGCCCCGATCATAGGTTCGCACTTTTGTCGTCGACAGGATCTCGTCGGCATACTCAGTCTGCGACGCTTCCTCAGTCACGTACAAATCACAGTACGCCGCGTTCTCGATATGGTAGCAATCGTCCGCCGTGTCCTTCGAGACCGGTCGGCCACAATAGCATCGCCAATCCAAATACACGTCTGCACAGACCAGAGCGTGCGAAAGGCGATACCTTCTAGCCGATAGGATTTTCTTCGCTATGCGCTTCACGTCTCTCGGCTTCAACTTCCCGAACAGGTCCGTGATGTGTTTCCTCATGCACGCTCCCCACCTCGCGCATCCGTGCCTTGAGGAACATCGCAAAGCTCGCCGTGCCGTTCTCCCCCAAATACCTTGCCCACTTTGCCGATCGTTCCGGGCTCTCCTCGCGGAACTTCTGCACTTGTGCGGGCCGAAAGTCGAGAACCCGCTCGATTCCCGCATCCACTTCGCCTCGCGCCAGCTCCTTATTTCCCTTGCCTCGCGTTCGTATTCCTCGTCCCGATAGAAACACTCCACCTGTAGCAGCTGGGCGTTTGCACACTTCACCTCTTCTCTCAAGAGGTCCGTCACCTGCTTCACACAAGGAATTCCCAATTCGATGTATCGCTCCAAGTAGGTGAACAGCAGTCTTCCTTTTTCTTCCCGGCCGGTCCGCGTCGAACGAAACGTTTTTGACAGTTCGTAACGGAGATGCGGACTGAACACCATGCTCCAGCCGCTCCTTCGAAGGCTTTCCATCAAGCACGCCGGGTCCACGGATTCCTCGAACAACTTGTTCCATAGCATCGTGTCTAGATATACCGTCCGTTTCATCAAACGCGCTCGCGTTGCGACGGCTCTTCCATCTTCGCCTCCTGCTACATCCCCAATTCCGGAAGCAGTCCGTCTCGAAACTCGCCGTAGGACCGAATTTCCGTCATAAGCCCTGCAGCGCTAACGATCTCTCGCAAGCATCGTTCTTGTTTCTGGTCGCCCGTAACGAAGACATCGCAGTACGGCAGGTATGCCGCCGAGAACAAGTCCACATGCCCCGCCCTATATGACGGCGACAAACGCATATCGGGGACGCTGCGTTCAAATTGCGCGAGAAGTAGAGACAGCACGACCGCTTTCATCGGAGGGTTCTCGCCAACAAACGCTTGCATCTTGCCCTCGTCGGGAAGGTATGCCAGTTCGTGCAACCGTTAAGAGTATCCAAGACATTATGCGTCAGGATTCCGGCGTCGATGGCGACGCCCAGCGCACCTCACAACTCTGCTGGATGTTCTTCTTAAAAATCATCGATGACCAGGACGAGCAGATCGAACTGATGCAGGACGGCTAGGGCCGCTCAACCTGACCTCCACGCCGCTACATGCTAAATTTGTGGCCATGAGGCCTTGCATCTTTTGCTACGATCCCGCCGATTCCAAAGAGGATTTGTTCCCTCGATGGATTCTGAAGCGGGTTGTCACAGGCCAGCCGCTCTACCGCCAGATGGGCGACGCGCCGCCGGAAATCACCGAAGATCAAGAGGTGCGGATTCCGTGCGTGTGCCAGAAGTGTAACAACACCTGGATGAGCGGAATGGAGACAACCGTCAAGAAATTTCTCGGTCCGATGATCGAAGACCTCGCCTTGCCGCTCGACCGTCAGAATCAGCAAAAACCTCGCAGAGTGGGCTGTGAAGGGCGCGATGATCAACGACGCGGTCGACCCTCATCGTCGCTTTTTCACGGATGCCGCGTGCCATATATTTAGGCAGAAACGAACGATTCCAGATAAAACGCTTGTGTTCGCCGCCCGATTCACCGGGCGGAGCTTGGACTCAAATGGCGTGGACTTCACTTTGATCGAACCGCAGTCCGGAGACTTTCTCGTTCGTGGTCACGTTTACAACCTGATGATGGGCCACGTGGTTCTTCAGGTACTCTCGTGGCGCCCGGAGCCCGAGCACAAAGAAAAAATGGTTCAGATGAGCAGTCGACGGACCGTGCGCGAAATGACGATCCAAGTCGGGCCAATTCAGAAGAAATCAGTTAACTGGCCGCCACCCATGTCGCTGTCCACCGTGGTCGGCTTTGCGCACTACGCCCACTTTCGAGCGCGCTTCAAGAACGAGACAGGCCATCAGCTGCTTACTCTCAAAGCGAAATCGAATCAGCTCTCCTGATCGCCTGTGAACGCGGAAAAGAATCAGCTTGGCTCCTTAACGCGCGGTCGTTGACAATGCAGGCGTGGATGTCCGGCTCCAACTCGAATGAGTTCTTCACCGCGTGCGATTGTCCGCAGTCGAATTCGAGCATCAGCCTGAGACCTTTTAGGCGATGGAAGAGCTTCGCCTTGCCTCGGGCGAGCTAGCGTCCCATCGAGGAGATCGAAAGTGCAAACAAGAACCCCGCGGCGACCCCAGATTACGACCGACGACACTACTTTACGGATCAGGCGGATACCAGTGAACGGCGCGATAACATAAATTCGCCGGCGGGGCCTGGAGCCGAGCCACTTGCGATCCGAGTCCTTGAATAAACTTGCTCCTATCGAGTAGTTCGCGAAACCGCGTTTTGTCATCATCGCCCGAATCGGTTGACAGCAAGTGATCAGCAACTAATTGCAGAAGGAAGGAAAACACGTCCATCTGTGCGGACGGAAGGCGTACAGTCTTCAAGATTCCCTTAACCAAATCCGTGACTTCGGCTTCTTCCAATCCATACTCGCGGTTTTTTATTTCGTGGGAGAATTCCTCAAAGCTACGCATCTGGACGTGAAAAACCGGATGCCCTATCTCGTTCGCCGTGAAGTCATAGTGTGCGCCGTACACATGGGTTAGCTTGGATCCCTTTTGACGAAAGTAAGCCGCCTTAGTGGCAAAGTTGAGCGTGCGGATTTTCCCAGCAACTTCAAAATGGCTCCGGTCGATGCTGAGCCGGCCCTTTATCACAACAAACAAGTCGCTGGTCACGCCCGGAGCGCGCTCCGGCAGATTTACGACGATTGGAGTTAGCTCAAAATTTGCCGAGTTGCCCTCCGCGCCCATGTAGACAAAAACCGACCAGCCATCTTTCGGCTGAATCGACGCAACCCCACTCAGCCCAGAGATATCCGCATTGAAGTCTTCCCAATGGCGAACCAGTGCGTACCGAATTTGACTACCAATTTTGTCTGCTACGGCCATAGTCATCCAGATCAAAATCCCAGCATTGGTCCCCACTCGTCATAGAAGTCCTTTTCGATTCGGCACAGCCTCGCGCCTGGCGGAATCCAACCGTTCGAAGCAACTGAGCAGTTCGTTAATTGGCAGACGGTTCGTTCGGTGAACGGACACAAAAACCCACCGTTTAGGCCGCCGCACCTCGGGCACGCGTGTCTGTTCAACTTGGCCCCCAAGGCATTTTCCACTGCTTCGCGATTCATCTGACCCGGCGTATCTGCGGCAGCCTCTGGCGGCAGTTTCTGTATCATCTTCTCCAAGGCGTGGTCCACGTCCGTCAGCCAATAAAATTGCTCGATGCTCGAAAACGGCCCGATGTATTTCGCGTCCGCGAAAAACTTTTCAGCTTTTACGATTTCAGACTCCTCGATGGCCAGATATGCCGCCAGAGCTTTCTTACTGAGCAAAGGCCCAGGAAATCGTAGGATCACGTTTAGCAAAAGATGTCCCACCACGTACGACAATAATCGGCGCTTCTGGTCTTCAGGGGCATCTGTCTCGGCCTTGACGAGATCGAAGAGCGCAGCGTTCGCGGCACCAACTCTTCCACCGTACTGTGCGAATCGACTCTCCTCTGTGGGCCGCTCAAGGATCGCAGCCAAAACGCTGACGGGGCTTCGCTTCTTTCTTAGAAGTACAATGTTTGCGTCTAGTGCGGCTCGAATCTCCTTGAATCCGCGAAAAGCTCCGGCAATAAAATTTGCGGCCTGCGGTGGATCGTCCGGAATTCTAATTTCGTATTGATTTGGTTCCTTGGGTAGATTGCTGCGATTTACACGCGAAAAATCGCCCACGGGTATGGCCTTCGCCTGACACCAGGCCACGATCGTAGATCCAAAAAGCCCAGTTTGGCCCTTCGTCAAATCATGGTCTGTTACAACAAGTTCCGTATCGTTGTTGACCAGCCCGTCAAAATGCTGTTTTGGCTTATCCCCTGGGGAAGGACGCCAGCGCCGAATTTCAGCTTCTTCAGGACCGAGCACTCCCTGAAGAGCACCTTCCAGTTCATCCAAATGCTCCTGAGTGTCGTCGATCAGTAACAGATTCGGTTTCATTCTTCACTCACATTCATTGGCAACTTAACGCGGAAACAGGTAGAAAATCCCGGCGGTGGATCAACTACGTCAACCCGTCCACAGAAGCTTTCAACGCCCCGCTTAACCAAGGTCAAGCCGAGTCCCATGCCGGAGCCAAGTGGATCGCGATTTGTGGAGGTCGTCGTAAACAAAGAGTCGAAGACCCTTGCCTTCAGCGCTGGAACGATTCCAATTCCCGTGTCCGACACTTCCAAGAAATGCGCCTTTTGTTCATTCCAAGAACGAAAAGTAACTTCTCGTCTCCCATCGCCAACCTTCGCGGTCACCGCCTTAAGCGCGTTTGTGTATAGGTTTAGTGCGATTCCGTTATATAGCGATACCGGTACCAACGGCGCCCGCAGGTCTGCCGAAACATCTACCGATAACTTGATTCCTCGCTCCTCGGCGTATTTGCCAAATATGCGAATCGTTTGTTGAATTCTTGGTCGAACCAAATATGGTTTTTCTGGAGGATGCGCTGCTCCTTGAACATATCCCTGTGAGTACGAGACAAAGTCCTGCAGCCTTGTCATCCGCGTCGCCAACTTCTCTGCGTGCTCTGCCAAGTCCGGCTGGCGCTTTGCCAGACGCTGAATTACGCTTTGCGCCTTTTGCAAATCGTCGATCGCAGATCCAAATTCATGAGTCATAAAACCCGCGACGACGCCCAGAAGGCTCATTACCTCGAGTGCAGCCTCTCGCTCGCGCGAAACCTCGGCATACTGATCAGCCGCTCTTTGCGTACTAGTCAAATTTCTGACTAGCGATAACCTCACGCTCCTGGAAATCTGGGGGTTAGACTCGATTTGCTTGATTGCAGCTCGGGTCTCTCTGCGAAGTTCTTTTAGTAAATCCTTTTCTTCCTTTCGTTCCTGTGCCCGCTGTAACTCCCGGTCTGCGAATGCAATAGCTTCGAGCGCGCCCCGCACCAAATCCTCCAGCTGGTTGTAGGCGGAGTTGTGCAGAAACCCTTCGCGATCGGCGGCAGAGATCAGACCATCGCCACCTTCGCGATTTTCCCGGCTCCTTTGCCCGCGAACCTGCACAACACCGACAAGTTGTTCCGTGTGGGGCAGCTGCAACATGTAGTTGAGCGATGGCGATTTTCGAGTGATAGCGTCCATCACGAAGTGCTTTTTTGCGATCGAGGATCGAGGCTCCCGAAGATTTCGTGCGCTATCGCCTTCGGTCTTCAGCCAGTCATCACCAGTCGCGCCATATGGATAAACACGGAACATGCGATCAAATACTGCGACTCCAGAATGATCCTTGACCCATCTCTTCGCACTGCGGCCATCAACACTCAACCCTCGGAAGGTCCCCGCTCTTCGCGGAAAAAATCGAATGTCCGCGTATATGGGTCCCGTGAGACTCTTGATGCGTTCGTTAATGCTAATGATCGGGTCTTCGCGATCCTTCGCGTATACGCGCAGCGTCACACGCTTCGCCTGTGTTTCCAGAACTGCCCGAAGCACAAAATTCTTTAAAACCTCTCCCGCAACATCTTCAGCGTCGTCATCCGTCGCGTCACCAATCCGTAAACTGAAACCGGGATCTGGGGAAATTCGACCAGACTTCGCAACGACGCGGGCTTTGACTGGGATCTTGAGGAGCGCGTGGTATGGGGTTACGACGCTGATCGATCCCGTCCGGACCGCGGCGAACTCAATGAATTGTGCCGCCGCCCGAATGTCGGTAATGAGCAACCGTGTCCCTTGACTTTCACTATCATCCGCTTCGCGCAGAACCCAGGGTACGGTGATCCTTCCGAGGTCTTCAGTTCTGTCGAATTGAGGCCAATTGAAATCGGCTGACAAGTGCGTGCGATGACCGCGTTCCTCATCGTATGCAACGGTTTCTAGGTGCAGCTTGTTGCCTAGAAATCGGACAGCAAAGCGACCAATTCCTTTTTCGCCTGTAATGACACGGTCGAACTTACGGCTATGTGCAGATTCTTCTTTGGAACTTGTCCCTATTCGCATCCAGCCATTTTTGAATTCGCCGAGGGACATGCCCTGCCCGTCGTCTTCAACCCTGATTTCCTCAGGAAATCGATGCGTGATTCTGCAGTTGGTGGCGTCGGCATCGTACGAATTTTTTACCAGTTCGAGAATCGCAATTTCTGGCTGCTTAACAAGCCGCTCCCCCAACTCGCGAATGATTCGGCTTTCGATAGTGAAAGAAATCTCACCTCGATCAAGCACCGCCGCAGTTTTGGAGGTTGTCATTGCCTTTTCGTCCGATATCTAAAGCAAATTTGAGATAATCGTGTTGATCTGATTGATTTCTAGTTTGCGGAGCCCGTTAGAGTGAGCGACGACTCGATTGCTCAGTTTTGTAGCTCGGAACGCTTTCGCCAGAGCCGTTCTCTTTTTCTCTGGCACACCATAAATTCCGCAGACGCTTCCAACCGCACGCGCCTCGACTGGATTGACCACTACCTTCGTATGATCCTGGGTGAAGCCGGATGATACCAACAAGGCAGGCGTTTCCGGCATGCTGAATCTCCACCATTCTTCGCGGTCCAAGCAGGTGCTGGTTTGATAGCTCGACGACGGAACGGAATTCAAATACGTCCGTAGTCTCCTAGATGGGCGTCGGCTTGTATCGATCAACCAACATTTTCTTCCCGCTAGACGATAGTGTCTTTTAAACTGCCCCTGGTCCAGAACGCGAACTTCGCGCGGAAGATGTCGGAGCGAAGCAATGCAGGGAACGACGTCGCGCCCGATTTTCAAACCCAATCTCGCGCGCTCACGCTCGGTTAACAACAACACTTTCTGAGTGCCCGGACTCAAGCCTCTCTTTGCGAAAGGATGGTTTGCCTCTGACCGCTGGTGGCGTCGAGTGAAGGGGAGTATCCCTTGCTTTGAAACCGTCACCGAAGGAAGTTCGCGGAACCGGTCGGCCCCGATCTCTTCAAAGAACTTCCATCTGCCGCATCGGTCTGCTTTGTCAATAATCGTGATTGAGGACGTTGTAAGCACCCTATGGAATGTTTCATCTCGCAGTCGATACACACTGACGCTCCAACCATTCACCCGAATGTATTTGCGAATGGCTGCCGCGGACGGCCGAGAAACCCACTCATATGGGATGACAAGCGCCACCAGTCCGTCGCGTTTTGTGCTCAGGAGGGATAGGAGGAAAAAGTATTGCCATGCGTTAGCTAAACCGGAAAGATTGATGCCTGATCGTTTTCTGAGAATTTCGGCAGCCCGTTGTCGCCACCCGCGAGGCAAATCCTGGTTTCGGACGTAAGGAGGATTTCCAATGCAAACGTCCGCGTTCTCCGCGGACTCCACAAATGCACATCGGTGTACGAGTCGTGCATTGGTGGGCAGGGTCGCTTGCCGTGAGCGTGCGTCGTCAATTTCATAACCGGTGTATGACTCAAATTTTCCGCCGTTCGCAAACCGGCCATCCCCGGCACCATAATCCACCACTGCGCCCACGGTCTTTCGATGCTCCAGCGTATGCTTCCATACGGATTCTACTACCGTAGTTGGGGTATCGACCTGGCACCGATCAAGATAGAGCGTAACTTCCTTCCGGGTGCCCCAGTCCTTAGTCAAACCGCGGAGAGAGTTGCAAGCGCGAATTCTTCTTACTTTGAATTCACACGTACTGCGTGCCATCCCCATCAAGCTTTCTCCCAGGTTACTTTTCATTAACTATTCCTGATGCGATACTCGGCGTGTGGAAATCCTGATCTAGCGGTGTCCCGGTCGACAACCCCTTATGGTTCTAACGGCCACCCTCCGGTGGGAAACTTAAAATTGTGAGATTTTTCAGTGCGGAACCGCAGGACTGCACTTCCCACGAGAATACGATAAATTTGGGTCAGCTCACGCGGCGGTCGCCTCGCTGTGTCGCGCTAGTAGTCAGGGGACCGCAGATCCCTCTGCTCCGATCTTGTTCTCTCGAACCGTGCCTAAAGTACCACGAAAGTATAGAGGCAGGCCGAGGGCACGTAGTGTCAGCTGGCGTCGGAAGTCGAAATTCGCGCGCTTGATTCAGAACTACGGCGTGGAATCACTTGCAGCGGACCTCGACATTCACCCGAGCGCGATCTGTCACTGGATTCGGGGTACCGTCGCTCCCCGATGATCCAGGCCAGGACTCGAAAAAGCATGTAAAGATGTGTTTTGGGATCTAGCAAGGGCATACCAGGCCGAAACCGTAGCAGTTTCAGGGAAGCACGCACACGCTGTCAAATCGTAGCAACTGATTGCTTCGAGCCCTCGGCAGCGTACTGGCGATGGTCGTGACTCACGGTATCAATCAGGTCGAGCCAAACCGCGTCCGTCACAGTGATCTCGGTTTCTCTTCCCGAAGTGCCCGGCAGACCGCGATGAAAAAAGGCCAAAATGGCACGATGGACACGAATCGCCGCGCCGATGTCCTGGTCAGAAACGCTCCTGATGCCCCATTGTAGATCTTTGTTGAATACGAGGGAATCACCGACCATTCGGCGGTGACTGGCTCACTCATCGTATACCTGATCCCGTGGTAGAGCCGCTTGTTTCCGGCCTGTGCGATTGCTTAGTCGCCGGACGTTAGAAGAAGCGCGGCTGAGCCTTTGCTTTGGGCGCTGCCACGGTGAGGATCGCCCTCTCGGCCGTTTATCCCGCTGGTCGGTTGTTAGGAGAAGGCTAGGAAGGCGTGAAATCATTTGGAACTCACCGCGCGGGCTATTCATGAACAGCGTAATTGGCTCTCGGCTCGTGGAAGTGAGCTCAAGGATTTGTGCTCCAGCCGATCCACAAGTGACGGATTGAGCTGCCCTTCGATCCAGATCGCCCGCTTCGGATTCGGCGTGAAGTCGGCGTAGTCACTCATCGCTCCCGACGCCTCGCTCTCCGAATTTCGCCTTCCCTCAGCGCCTTGAGTGCATTTCTCCGCTCTCTCATTTTCATCTTGGCGTATCGTTTTCGGGCTTTCTTTTCCGCTTCACTGAGATTGCTGTACGACAACGCATGGCGGCACGCGGCGGAGTGTGTAGTTCGCTTTGCATTCTCGCGTAAAACCAGACATCGCACCGAGGCGAAGCACTGGCGAAATCGGAATAGCGAATTCTGAGCACGGAATAAAAGAGTGCCGGTGACCACCTCGGCTTTCCGCGATCCACCGATCTTTGATCGTCGGTCACTTGGTCGGGCGCGTTCTCAGCTTCGGCGTTCGTGGAATACGGCAGCGCGCAAAGCGCGGCATATTCTGTTTTGGATAAACCCCGAACACCGGCGATGAGAATCCTTGAGGATGGGACAGCTGCGGTATCCATATGCCGCAACTTTCGTCACCGCTTCAACATCCGGAAGTCCGAACTCAGGGAAAAGCATAATATGCGGATCGAAGATACGGGCGATTTCGAAAACCGTGTCTATTGCCTGAGCAAGTCTGGTAGTACATTCGGCCAGAAGAGGGAACGGCTCCCGGAGAGGAGTGTCAAATTCCAGGTACGGCTGGACCATCAGCATCTTCACGGATGTTGACGGCAATGCTACCGAAATGGCTTGCTCGGAAACCTGTATGCTCATCCGATCTCAATCCTCACTGCGGATGTTTCACCATCGTCACTCCCACTCCGCATTGTTCAACCCCTCGCAGCGCGCAAACGTAATCGCAAACATTCGCCTATACCCTGCATCCGAACTTCTGAACGACGTATTGTACCTAGCTAGATGAATCTTCAGCCCAAATCCGCACCAAAGTCTAGGAGCCCGACGATGCCCGTCCGTGCAGCCGGACCGCGTACACTGAAATCGCAGAGTCGCATTGATCCCATCGCCCCCTTTGAGGGAATCCAGCACGGCCTCCAGGGGGTTCCCGGCGAGTTGCTTTTCTTCTATTTGTTGCAACGGCGACGAAAGCTTCTTCCGAGAGTTTTTTTTTCGACAGCAGGAGTTCAGGTAGTGGTCGATGTCGAGGCTGGCCGGCTGGACCATCGATTTGAGAACGTCACCCGCGATCGTCCGGCACCATTCGCCCTATTCATTTGCCCACTTGGGCAGGAGCGCTCCGGAGGGCGGCGCAATTCCTTCTGGCTTGACGTTTGGCATGACGCCACGTTACCAGATCATTTTTGGCTTGTCAGGAGTGGTAGTTCCTCGTGCCTTAGTTTCCCGAGCCCCACGCGTATTCTCTTTTATCCTCACTAGGCTTCGTGTGCAGACTCGTACACGGATTCAAGGCTTTGGAAGAAATTCGCGGAGCCGTGTATACGCGACCAACTGGTCGAGTGTGGCCAAAGTGAAGACTTTGCCTTGCGTGCGCAGAAGCATCTTGCGCATGTCTTCGCGGCGCACTCCAAATCCGCGGCCATCGATGCAGGCAATGAGCTCGAAGCCGGCACCGCCGTCGCGAATTCGTTCGTCGCGCATGGCGGCAAGGCGCTCGATGCGCGTGACCTTGTCGCGCGCCGTGCCATCATCTCCGGTGATTTTTGCTTCGATGACTACCACCGGGTGAATTTCGTCCGGGACGATGAAGTCAGGCGCTTGATCGAAGCCCGGTATTCTTTCGGCGCGACGGGTTTTGCGAAAGGTGATGCGCGCCCGCGCGAGACGCTCTTCGATGGCGCTCTCCATCACGTCGCCGATCATCTCGGACACGGAATCGCGGTGGCTCGCGAACGGACGTCCTAAGTATCTTTCGTAGAGAAGGACCGCATAGGGAACATGATGCGAAGCAGCATGACGCAGTGAGACGAGTCCCTCAGTGGTATCGATCTTGGCCAAGCGATGAACGGTGTCTCGCGCGACCTTTTCTCCCGCGTGGGTGAGGTAGTGAACAGCAACGGCCACGAGCGCCTCCACCCGTCTTGCAGTGACGCCACGGTTCTCCTGCAGATCTTGGAAGAATGCCTGATTCCTTCGGCACTCGGTGTCCAAGTCCCGCGCGGCGTTTTGTGGGACATCAACCTTCATTTCGCTTTTCGCCAGATCGGCCCATTCGGGCGGCGAGACACCCAAAATCGTCCTCAGCACGACGAACGAAAGCGCGTGGGCTCGCAACGCAGCCCACACCGTAGCGTGGGTTAAAGTCTCGAAGCCATTCGTTTCGCGCTTGAGTGTTTCATAAGCGCCTTGAAAATCCGCGTACTCTATGAAGTTGGGCCCTTTGGGCAGCACGAGAAATTGGGACTGGAGGTCGGAGAAAGTGGCAGTGACCATCTGTTCGAGGTGTGTCCGGAGTGCTTCCGGATCCAGTTCAAACGGCCGCGGCAAGGCGTTTCGTCTCCCTTTGGGGATCGTCGTTCTGGATCTCTCGGACCAACGGTTCGGGTGCCGTCTGTTCTGTAAGCCGTGCAATCGCGGACTTGGCCTTCCGCATCTTCTCTTCGAGCGGCCAATCTCGCCTCCAGTTTGGCCGCAACTCGCCCACGGCGACTCGGGCCATGTGTCCCGCCAGGAGACAGCGCAGATCGCCTGCGGTCAAGCGGACGCCCGCGTCCCGCATACTTTTGGCGTCTTGCCGCAAGAGCCGAGGTAACTCCGAGCCTTGTTTGTGGAGCGCCCTACGGCGACAAACAAATACTGTGTCCAACACCGAAGACGCGGTCCCTAGAATGTGAAGTGAAGCGGACATTTCAGCGACAGCTGGAAGAGTTGCTGAGCAGTCAAGCTCGGCATCGAGGATGCCCACGATTATCGGAACGTAAGCAGCAGGATCATTGTGGTGGTAGGTAAAGACGAAGGGAGCGTTGCCCTTCAGTGCAGCCGCGTAGTGCCCGAATACCCCGGACAGCCCTTCGGTGAAGTGTTCGAGATCCCGTCCGAGGGTTTCGTTTCCCGTGAGTTCCTTCGCATTCCGAGTGGTGTGGTTCCGAAACGCAGGTTCATTTCTGCCCAGTCCCATGCGCAGCCATACGTAACAGAAATCCATGAGCTCCGCATACTGCACATTGGCAAAGTACGGCGGGTCGGTGAACACGCCGTCGAGACTCTCTTTGCGTAGTTTCACGTCCGTGGCGGTGCCTGCGGAAAGCCAAGCTTGGCGTGCACCCGATTCCGGTAACGAAGTCACGAACTCTGCGGCGATGCGCTCCCCGTTCAGGTAGCGCATCGATTTGCGGGAACCCTCGATCTCGGTTTCAAACGGTTTTTCGCAGTACGCTTTTGCGCGCACATATTTCTGGACGAAGTGGCGGAAAGAGCCTGAACCTACGCGAGGAATACCCAGGAGGTTGTTCTCGCACTGAACCAGCCCCACAGGGAAGCCATGTACGCTAAAAATATCTTGGCACTTGAGCGCGTAGGTATCGTAGCGGCAGAGCATGTTCTGGTAGCGCAGGGAATCAGAGAACACCGTGAAGAGGGCATTTTTCACTTCCCCGCGAGGAAGCTTTCGTATGGCTCCAAGGAGAAGTCCTAGCCCAAGAAGCTGCCGTTCGTTGAACATTTCCCGGTAGCGGCGGTATCCCCAGCGGTGAAGACGGTTGGTCTCATCTCCCGGCGGAATCTCGTCGTCGGGAATGGGCAAGTCCTTCTTTTTCGAGAGCAGCCTCGCGGCTTTTTGGAAACTGGAAAGATCGTGATCATCGGGTGTCTTGAAAAATCGTCCGTCCTGGTCCTTGCGACACTCCGGACAGTAATATTCGATGGCCCACAGGCGGTGCTTCGGCGGCCGAGCTTTCTCCTTGCCGTTTGCAAAACGAATGATAGTGGAACAATGGGGGCAAGTGACCACTTGGCGTTTTGCCGGCCCTTCGACGGAAACTTCGAAATGGCATGTGCGACATTTTTCCGAAGCCGTTCTCGTTGGTTGGACCTCGTATTCGTTAAGCGTTCCGCATTTTCCGCACACGATGACGTGTTTCGGATGGCGGACAGCTTCGGCCAGCAGATATCCCGGAAAGAGGTCCACTTCCTTCTTACACGTGGGACAGGTCACCCTCTTGACCCACAGAAAGTACTTAACCGGTACAGTTTTGTGGCAGCCGAGACATTCGGTTTCGTAGAACTTCCGGATGGTCTCTTCTACTTCCAAACAAATATTCTCCGCGGCGGCAACAAAGGCGGGAAGGTTCAGCGGCCCGAGCGATTGCCGGACGATCCAGTAGGCCATGGGATTGACGTCCGCGCCGACGACAGCAAAACCCAAGCGATTTGCCTCGACGAGAGGTGTGCCACCGCCCATGAAGGGATCGGCAATTACGCCCTTGAGGTCGTGCGCATGCCAAAAGCTTTCGTCCAAAGGTTCAGAGCCGTTGTATTCGGCGCGGACGTCATTCCGGAATAACGTGCCCGGTCGTCTCGCAAACCACTTATGAATGCCGATGATCGGGCGGTAGCTCTGCTGGATCTGTTTTTCGCGCAGGGCAAGCTTCGCGGCAAACACCGGATCGAAATCGAGTTCGAGGCTCACTCTCTTGCTTGCGCTCCTTGTGGACGGTGAAGCAATTCGTTGGGCATGGAACCGTAAGTATAGTACCTACCGGCAGAGGTTCGCATTGCCGGTGTTTTGACGAGTCTTACGACGTATTTCGCTAAACTTCGAGGAAGGAGTGCGATACATCTGGAGCCGGAGAAAGATGGTGGCCATAAATTAGTCTTCAGTAATGGCGGGTTAAGCATCATCGCAACTGGGATTGGAAATCAAGTTGTGAAATGTGAGTTTAGGAACCAATGAGGAGCCGGAACCATTGGGCCTGAGTAACATCTGAGGTCCCATGTCGCTTCAAGAACTGAATGTCAAAACATCGCGGCGCACGCAGATGGTCAACCACGTAAGACTTTTTGCAATTCTCAATTTCGCGGCAAACCAATTGCACATAGGGGGCGACGCGTGAAGTGTGAAGCGTGATGCGCTACTGTGTTAAAGTTTGTGAGCCGTCGGAGATCACGCTGGAAGCTGATCCCGAGGCCAATGAGGTCTCTGTCGAATTGCTCAGGTAAATCGCGGATTTGAAATTCACACGGGAGATTTGATTGTGAGCACTACAGAAACAGATCCGGTGATGGTCATGCTGAAAGCGTCCATGCCGCCCGCAGGTGTCGTGGACCTGCGCAGCGACACGCTCACGCGGCCCACCCCGGAAATGCGCCGGGCCATGGCCGAGGCCGAAGTGGGCGACGACGTGTACAGCGAAGATCCCACCGTCAATCAACTGGAGCGCGAAGCCGCCGAACTTTTTGACAAGGATGCGGCTTTGTTTGTGCCCACCGGATGCATGGGCAACCTCATCGCCATAAAAATATGGACGCATCACGGCGACGAAGTGATTTGCGACGAACGCGGCCACGCGAACCTATATGAACTGGCTGCCATGTCGGCAATTGCGGGCTGCTTGCCGCGCGTGGCGCGTGGGGAAGAGGGAATTCTTTCGTGGGCTCATATTGAAGCGGTGATTCGGCCGCGCATCTACTACGATTCACAAACCGCGCTGATTTGTCTGGAAAACACCCACAACATGGCTGGTGGAATGTTGTACCCCACCGCAACGGTGGACGATATCTGCGCCCACGCCCACGCCGTCAATTTAAAGGTACACATGGACGGAGCGCGCATTTTCAACGCTGCCGTCGCACTCAACGATACCGTTGCTAACATGACGCGCAACTGCGATTCCGTGATGTTCTGCCTGTCCAAAGGATTGGGCGCGCCAGTAGGTTCCATGGTGGTTGGCTCGGGCGCATTCATAGACAAGGCTCGCGTGTACCGTAAAATGTTTGGTGGCGGGATGCGGCAGGCCGGAGTGATTGCGGCGGCCGGGCTTATCGCATTGCGGAATTCGCCCTCGCGTTTGCATATTGATCATGAGAACGCGCAGATACTTGCGCGAGGTATCGCGGAAATTCCGCAATTAAGCATCGATCCCGCGAAAGTGAAAACCAACATCGTGATTTGTGATTGCTCGCGAACGGGCAAGACGGCCGTCGAATTCTGTGAAGAGCTGCAGCGTCATGGCATTCGGGCGCAGGATACCGCTTTGCATTCGGTACGCTTCGTCACGCATTGTGACGTGGACCGCGCCGGCATCGAACGGGCTCTACCAATAATCCGACAGCCTGCAGCGAGTACAAAGAAAACCAGGGAATAAGAACAAAAATCCTGTCAGCAAAATGGCGGCTGTCCGCGCTAACTATGACGTTGCTCTGCGTCTCCGCGATGAAGGCGCCGGTGTACAGTGCCAAGACCGCGGCCAACAGGCCATAGACCGTAGCACAGCCGATAACCACAAAAATACATTAGAACAAAGAGTCGACGCCTCGGCGGGCCAGCAATCTTCGCGGGTAGATCTGAGGCACCTGGACATCTGCCCAAAATAAACTGTTACCGGCGCCGCCCAAAAACCAAGAACTCGTCCACGCGATTTGATACGAACCAGCAGCACGAGTCAACGACAGTTTCTCCAAATCGGTCGATTGCAATTCGGGCGAATTATCCAACTGAATGCACTCATTCGGTGGCTATGCTACTCAATCAGAAGCTGCAAACAATAACTTGTGGAATCTGGTCAGAATCCAGGACACTCGAAGTTTGAGCGAAAAGGAGTGAGCGGTCCTTAGATATCTGCTGCTTCGGGATCTGGTCGTTCCAAACGTTTGAAACGGGGCATCAAAAGCAAAGTTTTCGTCACAACTTCCCTAGGGTTCGCTTCGAGGGCGATCGAAATCTCAATTGCAGCAGTCAATGAAGGAGTGTTCTTCCGCCTCTCCAAATTGCCAATGTATCTCTCACTGTAGCCACTCCTTTCGGCAACCTCGCGTTGGTTGAGTTTCAGCTGCCTCCGGAGCTCAATGATGATTCTGGCAAAGGCGGCCCGAACAACAGGATCCTTCCGGTGTGCCTTCCATGTCGTTTTGCCGCCCTTTGTTCGCATCGGCGGCCCAATGATGAGATCTTGTAAACCATAGTTCCAGGAACTATACTATCCCTCAAGAGGTAGAAATGGTCCTTGGTCTGCATGTCGGGTTCTGGGTACTGCGATTGACTAAGTCTCACGCATCGCGTGTATCTCGACGCCTTCTTCGATTGCCTGGGAGCAGACTTTCTACTCGGCGTACCATCTCCGCACCTGTCATATCAAGTGCTTTTGCAATTTCGAGGATAGCCGTAAGTGAAGGGCTGTTCTTCCCTCTCTCAAGAAGACTAATGTATTTAGGATGGTATCCGCTGTCAAAAGCTAACGCTTCTTGTGTTACGCGCCGTTCTTCGCGCAAGCTAATTAGGACGCGCGCAAATGCGCGCTTCTCAAGATACCCACGATCATTAGTGCCTGTGCGGGCCATGAACAGCACAAGCGTGGTCTAGTTCACTATATGGTGCCACAAACTATACTATCCATAAGTCGGTTGGTGTAAGGGCACGTGGACGGTTTTGCCGCAGCCCGCTTTCCAACCTTGCCGCTCTCGACGGAGAAAGCGTCCCGCCCTGGTACTGCTCAGACAGAAACGTCCGACGAAGCCCTGCTTTCACGAATCGCTAGGTTTGACGAAGAAGCACTGACACTCTTGTTCCGTCGCCACGCTCCGCTCGTCCGGGGAATAGGCCGCCGAATCCTGCGGGACGATGGCGAAGCCGAAGACCTGGTTCAGGAAGTCTTCCTCTATCTGCACGAAAAAGCGGGCGTTTTCGACAGCTCGAAAAGCCCTGCACGGTCGTGGATCGTACAGGTTATTTATTACCGCGCCATCGCACGGCGCCGATACCTATCCTCCCGTCACTGGCAGGATCGGTTGGCTAAAAAATGCACCTCCATTGGGATGGAGCCGGTAGAGACAGGAGATCGTAGATGTTCCGAACAGGCACTTTTTAGCAGCGCCGTCGTCTCTCAGCTTTGGGGGACTTTGACGGAATCACAGCGCGAGACGCTTCGTCTGTTCTTCTTTGAGGGATATACCTTGACTGAAATCAGCGTTAAGCTCGACGAGCCCGCGGGGAATATTCGTCATCACTATTACCGAGGATTGGACAAGCTGCGAGCGCGTCTCTCCACGAAGTAGATTGCGAGTCGAAGTAGCGATATGGTAGATAGAGAGGCGAACCCCGGAGGCGGGGAGTCCTCGCCCATGGGACCACACGAAGAATTCCTCGAGCTCTGCGCCCTCGCGACCTCCGGTGATTTAGCCGACGAAGAGCGAACGAGGCTGGAGGCGCACCTAGCAGATTGCGCAGAATGCCGTCAGACGTTAGAGCAATTCGAAGCCGTTGCGAGTCAGGCTATTCCAGCGCTTGCCCCAGAATTCACTGACGATACCACCGACAAGTCTACTTTCCTCCGTGATCCAGGCGAAGAGGCTTTCTTCAAGCGGCTGAGAAAAGCGCGGAACCAACGCGATGAAGATGATTCGGATGACGCGACGGCATCAAACGGGCACAAGAAAAAACACAGCCTTTTTCGTTCTCGATTGAGAAGGGCCGAATTCTGGCTGCCCTTTGCGGCAGGAATTCTTCTCATTATCACCCTTGGAATTGTGATTTTCCGAAGTCAAACGCACAGCGTAGAAGTGGCGGGTAACGAGCACCGAGTTGAACCAACGCAGAAGGGCTTGCTGGCAGAGCAGCGGCCCGCGGAGGCAGTTGTTTCTACAAACGCGATTGCGAATTCAGTGGACCATGAAAGAATCGTGGCGGATCTTCGCCATGATCTGCAATTGCAGCTTACCGAGACAGCGAGGTTGAAAGCTCAGCTCGAAGATCTGGAAGAAAGAGTGCAATCAAGCGCAGCGGAGAAAAGTCGCGTCGCGCAAGAACGAGACGTTTTAACACAGAAATTACAAAACGAGGAAACTTCACTTGCTCGGATGCAGAAGGAACTTGAAGCCAGCGAGCAACATGACTCGAATGACTCGGTGCGGGTTGCCTCCTTGGAATCCAAGATTGCTGACCTCTCTCACCTCTTGGACGATCGAGCGAGAACGGTGGATAAGCAAGAAACCCTCTTGGAGCGTGACCGCGACATCCGGGAACTGATGGGCGCACGCGACCTTTATATTGCGGAAGTGTACGACGTGGGTCGAACGGGCGAAACTCAAAAACCTTGCGGAAGAGTCTTCCTGACAAAAGGGAAGTCGCTCATCTTTTATGCCTTCGATTTGGACCAACAACCGGGGCTAAGAGATGGAAATACCTTCCAAGCCTGGGGCCGACGCGGCCCGGACCGCAGTCAGGCGTTCAATCTCGGTATCTTTTACGAAGACAACGCCAGCAAGAAGCGATGGGTAGTGAAATCAGAAGATCCGAAAACGCTCGCGCAAATTGATGCGGTATTCGTGACCGTGGAACCGAAGGGCGGCAGCATCAAGCCGAGCAGCAAACCGCTTCTATTTGCCTATCTCAAAGCCGAGTCAAACCACCCCTGACGTGTCCGTAATTCCGGCCACCCTTCAATAATCAAATTCGTTTCCTTCTACAACTGGTACAAATCCAAGGGCACTCCGCAGAGATTAGGAGAGAGCTGCGTCTGCTGCGCAGCACTAGGAGAGTGTCCTCTTGCGAGCACGCCGCGCCGTTCGACTTCTTGTCTTCCTGCTTTCGTGCGCGATTTCTACGCCGGCTCAATCGCCGAACGCGACGATCAACGGGATCATCCTCGACCCTGACGCAAAATCGATTCCCGATGCGCAGATCCTCATCGTAAACGATGTCACCGGAGTGAAGCACGAAACAACCACAAATAATGAAGGCATCTACGCGCTGCCGAATCTTCCTCCCGGGCCGTATCGCATTCAAGTTTCAAAAGCCGGATTCAAGACCCTGGTCAAACCTGACATTGTCCTGAACGTCCAGGACGCCGTCAGCATCAATTTCACGCTGCCGATTGGAGCGACTTCAGTGGTCGTCACTGTGGAGGGCGGCGCGCCATTGATAAATACGCAGGATGCCGCAGTTAGCACCGTTGTTGACAGGCAGTTTGCGGAGAATCTTCCCCTGAATGGCCGAAGCTTCCAAACTCTGATCTATCTCACGCCGGGCGTGGTCATTGCTGCTGCGAATCCCTATGACAACGGCCAGTTCAGCGTGAACGGTCAACGTGCTTCGTCCAACTATTGGACGTTGGATGGCGTAAGCGCCAACATCGGGGTAGGAGTGGCAGCGGTGCAAGCTTCGGGGAATGGTCTTGCCGGAGCGCTTGGATCGTTCAGTGCTTTGGGCGGCACGAATAGCCTGGTTTCAGTTGACGCTATGCAGGAGTTTCGCATCCAGACTTCGACCTATGCGCCGGAGTTTGGCCGGACACCCGGAGCACAGATATCAATCTTGACGCGATCCGGCACCAGCCAATTTCACGGAACAGCATTCGACTACGTTAGAAATGACATCTTTGACGCGAATACTTGGTTTGCCAACAGAGCGGGATTGGCGAAACCGCAGGAACGCCAAAACGACTTTGGCGGCACATTGAGCGGGCCGATTCTAAGGGAGAAGACGTTCTTCTTCTTTTCCTACGAAGGGTTTCGGCTTCGACTACCGCAGACGACCTTGACCACGGTGCCCGATTTGGCCGCACGTGCGAATGCGCTATTTGCCATACAGCCCTACTTGAACGCCTATCCCTTGCCGAACGGCACCGACAATGCCGAAGCTGGCGCCGCTCAATTCAACTCTAGTTATTCGAATCCATCCACGCTTGACGCCTACAGTCTTCGCATCGACCACAAGCTCAGTGACCGGTGGTCGTTGTTCGGCAGGTATAACTATTCGCCCTCTCGGTTTGACAATCGCGGGGCCAGCGGCAGCTCACCGTTGAGTGTGGTGAACACGTCTGCAATCAGCACGCAAACGGGAACAGCGGGAGCGACTTGGAACACTACGGCGTGGATGGCCAACGATCTGCGGTTCAACTACAGCCACGTCAATAGCAAGGCCTCGTATTCATTGGATGACTTTGGCGGTGCGGTTCCTCTGGCAACTTTGCCATTTCCAGATCCCTTTACCACTGCAAACGCTAACTTTTCTTTTTATATCGCTAGTTTGACGACAGGAAGCCAGCTGATGGTAGGCCCTCTCAATCAGCTGACGCAGCGGCAGATTAACGTCGTCGACAGCCTTTCCGTTCAGAAGGGAACGCACAGCTTGAAGTTTGGTGTTGATTATCGGCGAGTGTCGCCCCTGTTGGCCCCAACCAAATATCACCAGGTGGTGAATTTCACGAGCGTGCCGTTGGCGGAAATAGGTACAGCGGTGGGCGGGAGAATTGCTTCGGCGAGCAATCCCGAACTCTTATTTCGGAATCTCGGGGCGTATGCTCAGGACACCTGGCGCGCGCGTCCGCGCCTGACTCTGACGTATGGCATGCGGTGGGATGTAGATTTTGCACCAGTAGCTTTGCGTGGACCGAATATTGCGGCAGTGACAGGCTACAGTTTGACCGACCTATCCAACCTGGCAGTTGCTCCGGCGGGAACGCCACCGTTTAAGACGACGTACGGCAATTTCGCGCCGCGTCTCGGTGCTGCATACCAGGTCGTTCAAAGGCCTGGCTGGCAGACGGTTTTTCGGGGAGGCTTTGGAGTCTTCTATGATCTCGCAAGCTCGGAGGCTGGAAATCTACTGGCATCCCGATTCCCACCGTTAGGATTCAACAAGCTGCTGCGGAACGTGACCTTTCCTTATACTGCGGAGCAAGCGGCCGCGCCTGCGATTCCTCCCACAGGGACAATTGCCAATATTTTTGCCTTCAAACCGAATCTGGACTTGCCGTACACATTGGAATGGAACGTTTCGCTGGAACAGGCATTGGGACAAGATCAAGCGTTTTCCGTTTCGTACCTAGGCGCAGAAGGGAGGCGACTCCTGCAGTCGGTCTACTCGATCCTGCCTCCATTGAATCCCGACATAGTTCAGGCACAGTTTGTAGACAATACGGCAACGTCGGACTATAGCGCGCTGCAATTGCAATTCCGCAGGCGCCTGTCGCATGGTGTGCAAGCGCTTGTATCCTACACCTGGGCTCACTCGATCGACACGGCAACCGCAGGTTCTATCGGCAGCTACTCGAACTTGGCATTACCGGGGAGCGGCGCCAACGCGAATCGAGGACCGTCCGACTTCGACGTGAGGAACGCGTTTTCCGCGGCACTGACGTACGATATTCCGGCACCCCACGGGAATCGTCTTGCCAAAGCAATCCTGGGAGACTGGTCCACAGAGAATTTCGTCCTGGCGCGTTCGGCGCCACCAGCAGATCTCACGGATGTGGACTACTTCGCTCTGGAGTCAGGCTTTGCCGCGGACGTCCGACCAGACGTCGTCGCTGGACAATCCTTCTATGTGCATGGTCGTCAGTACCCGGGGGGTATGGCTTTCAACCCGGATGCCTTTACCCACGTACCTGCAGATCCGGCGACAGGGAATGCTACACGGCCGGGAACGTTGTCAAGGAACGCGCTCCGAGGATTCGGTGCCTGGCAATGGGACTGTGCGGTGCATCGCGACTTTCCAATTCGGGAATCACTCAAACTGCAATTTCGCGCTGAGATATTTAATCTGCTCAATCACCCGAACTTTGGACCACCCAATGGCCAATTTGGATCCGATGCCTTCGGCCTATCGAGTCAGACGCTTGGCCAATATGTCAGCGGAGTCACCGTGGGTGGCGGAGGTTTCAGTCCGCTGTACCAGGTAGGCGGTCCTCGTTCGATCCAACTAGCACTCAAGCTGATGTTCTAAGCCTGCTCTCTGAACATGGAGCTGTGGTGGGCTATGTTTTGCAATTTGCCTCGGCGGATCACCCAAAACAATGGAAGGCTGAGAGCCAATGATCATAGGTGTCTGCATGCGAGTCACGGTTTTTTCTGGGCTTCTCCTTCTCGGAATGCTTCCCGATCCGAGGCAGACGCCCGGCGGTGAATCGAAGCCGTTACCAGTCGAAGTTGCGGTTCAAATGGCGCACTTTGGCCCGAGCTTGCGAGGTGTGTCGCCGGACGGAGAATGGATGGTCTATGCCGCCAGAATGCGACCGAGAGCAATACTTCGCGGAGACGGGGACGACGCATTCCTAGCGACCGGAGTCAGTGATGACGCTCTAGGTTCGGACATTTTGATAGTCAGCCTTAAGACCCGCGAGACAAAAAACCTTACCGAGGGGAAAGGTAGCAATTGGATGCCCTCATGGTCCCCGAATGGGCGGTATCTTTCATTTCTTTCCGACCGCGACGATTCGGGCCAGGCTCGGCTTTGGGTGTGGGACCGAGAAGTGGGTGACCTTCGCAAAGTGTCGGAAGTAAACATGCGAATGCCCGGGCCTCAACAGATCCAGTGGACACCCGACAGTCAACAGGTACTGGTCACCATCGCTTCGGAAGAACGAGGAACTTCGATCGCAGGGGCTGTGCGTGGTCTCGCGCCCGGAAGTCGTGAGTTAGCGTCTGGGTACGAGGGCGCTCCATCGGCAATTGTCTACCGTTCATTTGGAATCTTTTCCGAAGATGACGGAACGAAGACGTCGGATCCTTTGAGCACGAGTTCCATGGCCCATGACCTAGCCCTGGTCGAGGTGATGGGTGGAAAAACCACCCATCTTGTTCGTAACAAGAAGATCGCTACATATCAGCTTTCAAAGGATGGTCGGAAAGTTGCCTACTCGACTCCCACGCGTTTTGAGAAAGCGGGCTCACAACAGCTTTTGTTTAATGTTTCCGTTCTCGAACTCTCGACAGGGAGTGACCGAGTACTCATACCAGACGTCCGACTTGATTTGATCGGAAGCTTCAGTATTTCACCGGACGGCAAACAACTGTGCTTTCGAGCCAGCGGGGCGGCGGAAACCGGCTTTGATGTGTATGTGGTGAATATTGGCGGGGGAGAAGTTCGTAATCTGACTCGTTTTGCGGCTCAGGCTTCTGACGAGCAGACCGCCAAGAAGTACCGTTGGTATTTCTCATCCCTCCTCTTGTGGGACCACGAGGCGCAAAATATCTATTTCCTGGTGAACGGAGTTCTGTGGCGAGCGTCTCCGAGAGAAAACACGGCAAGTGAGTTTGCGCGTATCGACGGTCGGCGGATTCGCCAACTCATTGCGCAGCCGGGAGCTGTGATCTCGGTCACGCACGGTGGTAGATCCACGATCGTTATCGCACGCGACGACTTCGAAAAGCGGGACGGATTCTACAAAATTGATTTGATGAGTGGCCAGGTAACGCGACTACTCGAAAGAAAAGAGTGCTACACCTGCGATGCCGGGCCGCGTGGCTATCTGGCCGCAGTCACAACGAACGCGCGATCTATCGTGTACACGTCGCAGGACGCGCAACACGCGTCCGACCTATGGATGAGCGACGTGGACTTTTTGAAGCCTATTCGCTTGACGGGCATGAATCCAGAACTTGAGAAGTACGCCATGGGCGTCGGCCAATTGATTGACTGGCTCGATGACGACGGAGAGCGATTGCATGGCGCCTTGTTGCTCCCGTCCAACTATCAAGAAGGGAATCGCTATCCGTTGATCGTCTTGCAATATGGCGGGGAAACAGTCTCGGAGGCCCTTCGAAGGTTTGGCGGATTTGAAGCCGGTATGGACTACCTGAACGTACAGCTTCTGACCACGCGGGGCTACGCGGTCCTCATGCCGGACGCGCCGCAACACCTGGGCACACCGATGCTCGATTTGGCCAAGACCGTGTTACCTGGTGTGAACAAGGTCGTTGAAATGGGGATTGCGGACCCAAACCGGTTGGGCCTGATGGGTCACAGCTATGGCGGATACAGTACGCTTGCTCTGTTAGTACAAACGAAACGCTTCAAAGCTGCCATGGAAGCGGATGGAACGGGAAACCTGGTGTCGGCATACGGGGAACTCAAGAAGGATGGTACGGCCTTCGGCACCTCGTCGGAGACTGGTCAGCAATTGGTTGGCGGAAGCCCGTGGCAGCACCGCGATCGCTACATCGAAAACTCTCCGGTTTTTTATCTGGACAGAATGGAAACGCCTCTTTTGATCATTCACGGCTCCGAAGATACGACGGTCGCGCCATTCTTGGGCGACGAAGTGTTTGTCAACCTGCGAAGACTTGGAAAGATCGTAGAGTACGCCAGGTACGATGGCGAAGGTCACATCGCGATGAACTATTGGAATCAAGTGGACATTGCGAATCGCATGATCATTTGGTTTGACAAGTATCTGAAATCGAACTGAGTGCAAGGATCGCCAGAACCAGGCCAAGGTGCCGGAGCGCCCAAAAACATGGACGCTCCGGCGCGTACTTACTCGTCGGACTGATAGGTGCAGACGGTGAGGCCGGTTCCTCCGTTACAGATGCTGTCGGGCGAACCACTGCCTTTACGTGCCTGCACGGCATCCGTAGCGGAAGCCACAAGCACGATTCCTGGTTTTTCGTATTTCATCGATTTCACCTCCTTTCTAGTTCGGCATTTTCTGGCACTGCAGGCCGAATCCCTTTACTGCCGGTTATCCATTCCTCAAGTCTCACTGTGCGCCGTTAGTTGTGACGGCAAGTTGTTTGTAGAAGCGTTCTGTGTACTTCGGTAAATCAAGTTTTGCTGCTTTTCCTTTGGCCATGGCCCCCCGAATTTGTGCGGGACTCTTGTGTTTCTTATGCTGTAGAAAACAAAAGATCACTTCTTTCTGGCACGTTTGACAGCCAACTCCGTGTTTGTTGGCGTAGCAATCAAGCAAGCTTTGATGGCCCATCTTCTTGTCGCAGGGGCAATAGCAGGGCACCTGATACAGCGTCTGCTTGATCTGCGACGCGAGTGTGTATGCGACGAATGCCGCGTGATTGTCCTTGAACAAAGCGGGGTCCATGGTGTCCGGCAGCGGTTCATTGGAAGGGTGATCGTGGTAAACGTAATGATGAACCTCGGGCGATGCCTGGTTTTGGTTCGGCAGTGCAGCGCTGCCGGCGGCCATGATCGTAAGCGCCAGCACGATAGCAAAAAGCAAAAACGGGCTTCGATCCGGTTTCATATCGTGAGCTCCCTTGTGAACTTTGTGGCCTCGTTTGGGCAAAACAGTGAATTCCACTTGTCGAGTCCTGGGGCGCTCAGCACATTCCAAGCACATGCATGGCGCAGCCAGGCCTCGATCTGCATGGTTCTCATGAGGGGCACAAGCGGAATCTCGAACCCATGCGTGGCTCTTGCCAACGTTTCGTTGCAAATTTTCGCGTTTACGATCGAGAGCGCAGCGGTCACCATGTCCTCGGTCAAGGGGCTCAGCAGAAGCCTGTCCTCAGAGAACGCAAGCATAGGGCTGCGGATGACGAACGCCTTTCGTCTTCGTTGCAAAATCTCTTCCGGCACGATCCCAAGGAGTGAACGCCGCATCAGGGAACGGCGCTGGCCGGGACGCAGGAGTTGTCGACAGGGAACGGCGTAGAGAAACTCAAGCAGGTCGCGGTCGAGATACGGATACCGCCGTTGGCAGACGGCCTCGCTGGAAAGAGTGGAGCAGGCCAGTTGGCCCCGCAGGGCCTCGAGTGTTGAGAGATTTTCCTGAAAGCTTGGCAAGGAACGTGAAAGTTTTCTTCGCGTTTCGTAGCCGCGACAGGCTGCCTGATGCTTTTTCACAAACTCGGGCTCTAGCCAAGCCGCAGGGCGCTTTTCGTCGGCAACACCAGCGATGCGCGGGGGAAGAAAAGAATTCAGGGTTTCAAATAGCAGGCCGAACCAAGAGCGTCTCTGGTGGAGCGCCCAAGTCGTGGTTTGCTGTGCGAGCGTCTTTATTCGGGCTCTTGCCAGGAGGTCCGCGAGTTCGGGTACCGGCGCCGGAACACCTCCGGTAACCTCATCGCCCCCGATCCCAGAGAGCAGGATGCGATTGCCGTTTGAAACGAGGCACTGAGTGAATTGCTGGGCACTCCGCGTAAATGGGCCTCGTGAGCCTGGGAGGGGGGTGAACTGGAGGTCCTCGTAACTGGGTGTAAGCGACTTGTGAGAATTGACTTCGATATGCCATCCGGTACGTTTGCGTTTCTCTTCAACCTTTGAGGCGTACGGCCGCTCATTCCAGTTGGGCTCGGAGTCGTCGAAATATGAAACGGTGTCGAGGCGCGGTGTTTCGACTTCTTGTTCGGCCATGATCCTGTCCGCCATACAAACTATGGATGAAGAATCCATCCCACCACTCAACTCGGCGAGGACGGGAGAGTCGGAGCGGAGTTTGCGGCGGACGCATTTCCGAAATTCCGCTAGGAAGTGTTCTTCGTAGTCGGCGTCGGAGCGGTATCGGATTCTTCGGGTGGGATCGAAGTCCCAGTACTTCTTGCCTTTGATATCTGTGGGGCGAACTTCAACAACGGATGCCGGGGGCACAGATGAGACTTCACGATACGGTGTGAGATGGCTGGCGGGAAACGAGGAGAGCCAACCTGCGATGTACTCTTCATCGAGTGCGAAGGACTTCCCGGCCAGGAGCACGAGCGGATCAATGATTGTGCTCCAAGTGATTCGGTGTTGGTCGACTAAGTAATACAGGTGGCGAGCGCCCAAGAAGTCCTTGCCTAAGAGCAAAGAACGCCTAGCCCGGTTCCAGATGACCAGGGCCCAGTCACCTTTTAAGCGTACGAAACAATTGTTTCTCCATTGGTCGTAGGCGGCTGCCACGATTTCGACGTCCGTCGACTCGGTCGTCGCGATTGGTTTCAATTCCTGAATCAGCTCTGCACGATTGTCGAGGATGCCATCCCAAGTAATTACTGCCCCAGAGAGAGAAAGATGAGGTTGGACTTCGCGACGAGATTCTTTGGTGGCGTGAAACGCGTGATGCACGATGGCCAGGCCATCTTCGGTGTGAGAGCCCTTTCCATCCAGGCCGTAGGGAGCGCATAGGGAAGAGACTCTGTCGAGATAGCCCCGTTCGATGGGCTTACCGTCGAAATTCCATCTTCCAAATTGGGCGCTCATGTCTGCTTCCTTAACTCGGCCGTGAATTCGATGCTCGTCAGCACCGGTCCAAGACCGCATACATTTCCGGGGTGTAGCTTTTGTCGTTGATCACGCGGCCGTGCAGTTCGACCCAGGCATGGGCCTTGAACGGCATTTGTTGAGCGCCGATCACCAATTGCGCGGGCACGCCAAGTTGCTTGAGAAGGCAAACCGTCGCAGCCGATCGCTGTAGACAGAGAACTTCCTTCCAATACCAAATACAGGCCATATCGATAGACAAGGTGACCGCTTCGACGTCTCTAGTAGTGGTACGACGTTTTCCAAGAGAACAGCGGCGAACCGTTTCATAAAGTGTGGCGAAGTCGCTCCGGAGGATTAGCAGGTCGAAGCGAAACAATTCTCGAAACGCTCGCAGAGTGAGAAAGGGTGTCATAAGAGGCATGTATGTCTCCGCGTCGCCAACTGCTCCGCTTCGCGTTTCATCCGGCGTGTGAGGCCTCTCAGAAGTCCCGCCGTTTCCAGGTCCTTCCCGATTTTGGAATTCCGCCACGGGAGACCAGTTGCGGCGAAGACGAAGGCCCCGAGAAGGGGAGCAATCTGAAGTGCTGCGGCAATCTCGTCCCGCGAGGCAACGAACTCCCAGGGCTTTGCGTATAGTCGGATGAGTGCCCCTTCCCATTCCGAATCAGCACCGCGCAGTCGCCGTGCGTGTTCGAGGAGGTATTGAAAGGTGAAAAAGGGATGACCGGCATAGGCTTCGGCCCAGTCAAGAAACACGCAGTGCCCATCCGAAATTAGTATGTTTCCGGGATTGAAATCGAGATGACCGAGTGTGTTGGGAATTGTGCCTTCGCCAAGTTGTCCCAAATGAACTTTGATTTCCGTAGCGAGCCAGAGAAGCTCCTGGCGCGAGAGGGGCTGTGGCGATGACGTGACCTGTTCTTCCATACGCTCTGCGATGGCTGCGAAAAATGGATCGACAAGGTGGAAAAGCGAACGAATCGTGGCGTCTTTCGATCCGGCTTCACGGAGATGTAGTGCACTGCCAAAGGAGGCGATTTGCAGAAAAGCAAGCGTCCTAGATGCACAGCTCCATGCGTTAGTGTTCGAACTTGCATCGAGATGTGTGCCTGGCGCTTCGAGAGTGAGCCAGGCGTTCCATTCCTTGCGGGAAGCAACGACACGAGGTACGAATTCCGGAAACAGGTTTGTCAATTTTATAGAGAGGGGCAATTCATGGAGGTTAGGTTCACCCACCGCTTTGAACCAGAGGGCCGGCCCGTCGGTTGCAAAACGGACGAGACTAAATGTTGGACTGGCATTCAGCTGGCGAAAGTCTCCCGTGAGCTGGAGACCGCATCGGGTTGCGTGCGATTGGACCCACTCGGAAACCTCCCGGAGCCATCCCTTCCTTGAGAAGAACCCCACATTTGCGGTATCGCCCGCCATGTCTGTTAAGCACTGGGTGACAACGTCAAGGTCCGCGGATTCTTGAAACGAAGAGACCGATAGTGAATCAACTGATACCCAAGACATGTCCGCCGGGAGATTCGCATTCGACCTGTAAGCTTCCAACAGAAGGTAACGAGTGCTTGGCTGTTGACCGGCGGGGGGATTGATCGGTGTGAACAAGCATACCGACTGAATGAAAAAACGCTTCTCGATAGCCCTTGTGCATTCTTCCACAACCCTCGAATAGTGAGGGACATCGAGCGTGGGAAGAGCAAACTGCGCGCGCTCTGTTCTGAGTAGGATTTCCGAGGCGGATCTGCGGAGCAGAATGATTCTGACGGAATCGCTACCGGCTTGTAGAAGTGTTTGCATGCATTTTCTCATGAAGAAGCCGTTTGTAATTGTTGGCTCACACGCGAAGCAACTGTTCTTTCTCAAGGTGAGCCAAAAATTCCTGGACGTCGATTTCGACGATCTCGCGACTGGCTCCGAACTCAAGGCAGATCTGCGCGACAATCTGCGACTCCACGTGTCCCTGCTTCAAGAGTTCAAGAATTCTTGAGCCCACAAAATTGAGGCGGAATATCTGTCCTTGACGGATGTCGAGGACTACAGCGCCGTCTTGACTGTGTGTACTACGAACTTGATCCGACAGTTTCACTGCGGTTCACCGGGTTCGGTCTTGTGGAATCGTCTCGAACCACGCGAGGTTGTCATGGAAGACAAAAGTAAGCTACAAACAGCGGTCCCCGTTCGGAAACCGGGAGTGCAGAAGGACGGGGCTTTATGCGCCAAGGAGTTGCATAGGTAGGTTAGCTTCGACTATGGGCGGTGCGTTCGTTTACGCATCGAAAGCGGAGTGAATCGCGATCCGCTCCTACTCACAACGTTAACGCCTGGCGCGATTAGAACTTCGGGTCGCCTGCGCAGCGGTCTTTTCCGTCCGCCTTTATCTGCTCTTCAGACATCAAAACGTTTACCTCCTCAATCCTTCCGTTGTTCATCACGAGTATTCGCTCCGCCCAAGCTCGAGCGGAAGCGCGATGAGAGATAAGAATCAGGGTTGTATCTTCGAGGAACCGGTCGAGCCGTTCGAGAAGCCGTGCTTCCGCGGCTGGGTCGAGACACGAAGTCGCTTCATCGAGAATGAGAATGCGGGGTTTACCGAAGAGTGCTCGCGCTATCGCCACGCGTTGGCGCTCGCCACCTGAGAGCCGTGATCCATTTGGGCCGAGTGGTTCTTCCCACCCTTTCGGCAACCTCTCGAGGACTTCATCAAGGCCGGCGATTCGCGCTGCTTGAGCGAGTTCTGCAGTAGAAGCAGAAGGACTTCCAAGCCGAAGGTTGCTTACGAGCGTGTCATCGAAAAGCACCGGATGCTCCGTCAGGTAGCGGATCTCGCGCCGAAGGTTTTCTAAACGAATCTCGCGAAGATCGATCGCGCCTATAGAGATTTGTCCCGTGTCCGGATCATAAAGACGCGCCACCAGCCTCGCGAGCGTGCTCTTACCCGACCCATTTTCGCCAAGAATGGCAACGCGCTGGCCCGACGGAATTACGAGCGAGGGAATATCGATTGCGATTCCTTTCCCATCGTGGGCGAAGCGAACCGAGGAAATCCGGAGTTCGCGATTGCCATTCACAGGAAACGCAACAGCATTGCTCGTCTCTCCTAAGCTTGGTGAACGCGCGAATAGCGCTTGAATGGTGCGGATGCTCGCGAAGGTGCGCTGCGTGCGGGAATACAGCTCCATGGCGGCGGCCAGCGGGTCAAACAGTTGTGTTAGGTAACTGTAGAAGGCCACCAGTGCTCCGACGGTTAGCGTCCCGCCGAGGACACTCCAGCCCCCGTAGCCGACGATCACGGAGATCGCGAGGACTATAGCTACGTTAGTCACAACCGTGAACACCACAGCAGCCCTCGCGAGATGCTGCTGTGCGAGCGCAGCTCCGGCCAGGTGCCGAAAGCCTATCCGTTCCCGGCGGGTCTCGCGACGAAGTAGTTGAATTTCGACGACCGAAAACAGATGTTCCTCGAGAAAAGCAGCCCACTTCATTCGGCTTTTCTGAGCTGAGTCTGCTTGTTGTTCAAATCGGCGCCGGAAGTGTCGACGTGCAAATAGGAAGATCGGAATGAGTGGAAGTACGATCAGTGTCAGGCGGTAATTGAGCACGGCCATGACCGCGAGGGTCAGGGCCGTGCTGAAGAGCGTACGTAGGAGCGTGGGCAAGAGGTCCGAACCAAAATAGGAGATCTCCTCAACAGGTGCGCCGACCGGATAGAGCTTCTCTCCAATGGGAGTTCGCTCGTGATAGCTGGCCGACAGGATGTCGAGATGGCGCAAGAGGCGGAAGCGCAGATCAAGAGCCAAGAGTTGCGCGGCGTAAGAGTTGATGTAGCTTCCGAGACTGGCAAAGACGGCGCGCCCCTCGTAGCTCAAAAAAATGAGTGCGGCCGCATAGAGGAGCCGTCTGAAGTCCCGTCCCGGAAGAACTTGATCGATGAGCCATTTGAGGACAAGCGGGCTCGATAGTGAAAGAACGCTTGCAGCGATGAAACAGACAACGCTTGCAGCGTGCCACCTGAGGAGAGGCCGGACCTCTTTTACCAGCCAGCGAAGTTCCGAAGGAAAAGGATTGCGCATGAGGGTCACAGATTTCTGCGGCTTGTCCCAATGTGGAAACCCCCAAAATAGGGAAGAACAGGTACGCCGCGCCATCGATTTCGCATGATGTTCGCACTGAGGACTTTTTATCTAAATGTCTCAACTATGCCGGGAAATTGGGCGGAGCCTTGCAACCGACGGTGTTCGCGAAGGGGTCATGCATCGGAAATGACCCTGCGGACGATGCTCACAACTCGGCCAACCACCTCCGCATCGACGCGGTTCTGGAATTGTTCGGAGGCGAGCATGCCGTTTGAGGATGGATGTACGACGAGAAAGCTGCCTTCCACACTGCAACGGCCCAAGATGTAGCTGCCGTCACGCTTCATAAGCACGTAGAGAGGTTGCTGCCAAAGCGGCCTCAAGTGCGTCGGACGCGGTCGCTTGAAGGAACGATTGACGACTACCAACAAGGCGTTGCGCAGGTAGGGATGACGCGAGATCCGCTTTCCTCCGATCCAGAAAATGTCCCGCAGAGACAAAGCCGCGACTTCGCTCAGTTCCGCGAGCGAGCCGCGAAGAAAATATGGAATCTCCTGAAGTTCCGCGACCACATGTTCCAGAATTCCGCCAGGTCGAAGTTCGGTGATTGTTTCACACCGCGGTAGCGAATCGCCTGCCCGGCCACGCGGCAGTAATTGCTCAGGAATTGAATCGCCGCCGGTCTGTTCCAACCGAAAGCCTATGGTGTCTAGAATCGTTACGAACGGGACCGAGTAAAGAATACAGAGAGACAAAATTTTGTGGATATGCCGCGGAGGATCGTCAGAGGTCTCGTAGTCAGATAGGGAACTCGAAGCGATCGAGAACCGGGTGTCGCCGAGTTCTTTCGCAATGAGCAGGCTCCGGGCTGATGCTGATCGGAATGGTGTTCCGGAACGGAGCCGGCAAGTTCTCAGCAATTCACCCAGGCGGAGTCTTCGACCGGTAGGAAGTGAGCCGGGACTCCAGAAACTCGCAAATTCCTCGGGAACTTCCGGAGTACTGCGAAGGTCGAGGCGCCGAATTTCCAGATCTACTGCTCCGAGGAGACGTAACTGAAGGCCAAGCTGCATGGAGACTTCAGCATAGGGAGTTTCGGAAGAGTGTAACGTGACGCGAAGTTCGTCGGTTCGTCGCAAGCGGCAACAGAGCAGACCCTTCGCGTGTTCGACGAGAAACAGCACTCGACTCACTTCGCCTGGCGCGGCGGGAAGATGCCGTTCCGGACGCCTGGTATCGATGCGTGCAACACTCTCGGGAAGCAGGTCGGGATACGCGAAAGCGTCCTGCCGGCCGATTTTCACGTAAAGAAAATATCCGGGGGACTGCCCTGGCAACGAGCGGACTTGCCGAAGCTCGGAGAAGCGGAGGATCTGGCTCGCCGGCGCAACCCGAGGCAATCCCTCGCCGGTTTCGACAAACCACGGAATCCAGGCTTCGGTATCGACCACTGCGGTGTCTAGAAGCGCAGTGCGAAGAGAGGGAATCGCGATTTGAAGGCGCGGGATATCTTCAAGATGAAAGCCGAAGACCGCCAGCCAGTCGCTAAGTCGGTACCCGGTGATCACGCTGAGCGCAAATACTTGAAAGATATTCGGACTGAAAAGCGCTGTGCGCAAATCGTAGTAAAGGTTGTGGGGGATGTGGTAACGAGAATCGCTGGGAAAGGTGCGGAGGGAGTGGCGAGAAGCTTCGGCCAGCGTGAGATTTCTGGTCATGAGTATACGGCGAACTCGATCGGCAACATCAAGAGCGATTTGGGTCGATGGTTCGGGATTCAAGTGTCTGGCGCTCGCTTCGGATTCGCCGCTGCGGCGCGTGCTTCTCGCAGTATCCGCGCTTGGGCGCAAACCGACGGAGAAACGTCCGAGATGGTTTTTGAGGTAGCGGATTTTTCAGTAGCTGTGCGGAAAAGTTTTCGGGTGACCGCATTTCCGACCATAGGCTGATATCACAACCGTTATTTATCTAGACACTTATAACTATCCCGGCTTACGATGCACGGCCATGGAGCGGCGAGAAGCAAATGTTGCTGGAGGAAGGAAGCTTCGCGAACTGCGGAAGCGAGCGGGCCTGGGTGTGCGGGAAGTCGAACGGCTTAGTAAAGCCGTCGTTGAGCGGAAAAAGAGCCGCGATTTCTATTTGTCGCATACGTGGATTTCGGATATAGAACGAGGCATTTTCCGCCCGAGCGTATTCAAGATGTACACACTCAGCGTCATTTACCAATGCAAGCCGGAAGAGATCATTGCGCATTTCGGCCTGGACTTACGAGAAGTCGCAAGAGATCAAGCGCTTTTCGGTTTGCCCAAAACGCGCCTGGTGCGACCGATTTCTCTAGTCACGGAGCAGACGGTGACACTCCCTATGAGCTTGAGGCCCAATGTTCTTCTCGAGAGTACTAATCTGCTGGACCGACTGGTGAAGTTGTGGGGGGATATTCCGGTGCCACTTTTGCAGGGCCTGGATCTGCAAAACTCTGTCTATGGCTTGATCGGCTTGAACGACTTCACCATGCATCCGATGCTCCGGCCCGGTACGCTTGTCCAGATTGACGTACAGCAAACAAAGATCAAACGGGGAGCATGGCGGGGCGAGTTTGATCGCCCAATCTATTTCATCGAACTGCGTGGTGGTTACGCCTGCGGCTGGTGCGAAGTGGAAGGCGGCCAACTGAGCGTGATTCCGCATCCCTTCTCGCCGGTGCAAATCCGGCGATTTCCCTTTCCCAATGAGGCCGATGTTGTTGGACGCGTGACTGGTGTGGCCATGCGGATAGCGGAAGAGAGCCCCGAGCCTACTTCCTAAAAGGTTTGTAGATTAGGAGCCTGCTGATGGCACTATTGACCATAATAGCTAAAATAGCTAAAATGGCTCAGGTGATAAGATTATGATCAACCCTCCTGGCTCCGAAGGCCGAATACTCATCGTCGATGACGAGCCCTCGGTTCGAATCCCATACTCTCGTTTCCTAACCAAAGCGGGATTTGAAGTGGCCGAGGCTGGCAGCGGGATAGAGGCTCTGCGGAAGATCGAGCACGACCATTTCGATCTAGTGCTCGCGGACATTGTGATGCCGAAGATGGACGGTATTTCGCTTCTCCGGCGCATGCACGCGATGTTGCCGGATTTGCCAGTCATCATGATGCTGGATGTTTCGAATAATCAGGTTACGGTCGAAGCCGGCGAATTGGGAGCTCGCCAGTGCCTGGTCAAACCAATCGACCACAAGCTCCTTGAAAGGATGGCGGTGTCTACCGTCAAGTTCGGGCGTTCCCGACGGAGCAGAGTTTTTCGCAATCGCCGCGGCGAGGCATGGGTGCCCGCGAGAATTACTGCCACTGAAGCAAAAAACAAGTTGGGCCGAGTGCTAGACAAGGTAATTCAAGGAGGCCTGGTATTCATCACGAAGCATGAAGAGCCAAGTGTCGCGCTGATCTCGATGGAGGAATTCAACGCCCTTTCACATACGATGGAGACGAGGCTTGAGAGCCTTAGCGGTGAATTTGATGCCATGTTTTCGAGGATGCAAACGGCCAAAGCTCGAGCCGGAATGAAGGCCGCTTTCGATGCCTCACCGAAGGCACTCGGAAAGGCCGCGGTAACCATGGCCCGCAAGCGTGGCTGAGCGAGAACAGAGACCGAGGATTTATGTTCTGGCTGGTACGAATGGAGCCGGCAAGAGCAGCATCGGCGGGGCCATGTTGTTGCAGAACGAAGTCGAATACTTCAATCCGGATGAAGCCGCACGCCGAATACTCGCTACAAATCCTGGCATGCGTCTAGAGAATGCGAATAGCGCGGCCTGGCAGCAGGGAAAGCGTCTGCTCGAGCGCGCAATCGCAGAACGGTCGGATTTCGTGTTTGAGACCACGCTCGGCGGACAGACCATCGCCAGCCTGCGGAAACAGGCGCTCTATGAAAAGATCGAAGTGCGTATCTGGTTTGTGGGCCTTGTAAGTCCCAATCTACATATCGCACGCGTGCGCGCGCGCGTTGCGAGCGGCGGACACGACATTCCCGAAGCCAAAATCCGCGAGCGCTATGATCGCAGCCGCCTCAACCTTGTAGATCTCTTGCCGCATTTGACCGAGCTCCGCCTGTATGACAACAGTGAGGATAGCGATCCGCAAAGCGGCATTGAACCTGAACCGGAATTGCTGCTTCACCTGGAAGGCGGGAGAATTGTGAGTCACTGTGATCTCCGCGCAATTCCAGATTGGGCGAAACCGATTCTTGCCGCAGCCTTGAAGCTTTCAAACGGGAGTTGAGGCGTCGGTTGGATTAGTTCGCGATATCACCACCGCCGTGCGGATTTTCGGAATCTATTCCACTTCGGCAAGCTGGCTTGTCACCCTCTCGGCACGGGCTTCTTGCCGGAACTCAATACCAGAGAGGCGGCACTGAATAGTAAGTGGGTATTGCTTAGGGACTCCACAGAAATTTTACTCGAACGCGCAGCTGTTTAAGTGCTCAGGCACGGCACTTGGATCCCATCTAGAATCTGCGTTGAAGCGAGCCGGACGTGCTCGAGGCTCTTGAGCAGCGTCGCTGAGTCTCCGTTATATAACTGAATGTAATCTTGAGCGGCTGTGCCGGTGTTGAGGCCGATGGCATGGCACACCACGAAGGCCACCGCTTCGGCTTCGGTTTCACGCACACACTTCGTGGTTTCAGCGCGCCGCGGTTGGTGGTGCAAAAGTTCGTGCGCCGTTTCATGGACAAGAACCGCGAATTCTTCAGCCGGTGACATCCCCGGGAGCAAGGTGATTTTCCCTCCTTCGGAGATACCTTTGGCTGGAGCGATGTCCGATGAACGGACGAGAGCGATGCCCTCGGCCGCAACATACTTCGCCAGCCGCTCGTGGTATTCCTGTGGATCGCCGCTGACGCTGCCGATACTTGGAAGCGGCCTTCCCGACGTCTGGCTCTCATCGAATACTACACAAGCTCTAAATCCTACGAGGCCTGATTGTGATTCCTCTTTCGGATCAGCGTCGGCAGATCGCTTTTTCGTCGTGATGGGCGCCAGGATATAGATGCCTCGCTCACCGCGATTCACAACCCTTCCGACCTTCTTCCAGGTATGAAATCCAGCTACGTGCGACGCTGACGGTCTCTGCACGGCGATCAGCATCACGTTATGTAGGGAGTACCGATGGAAACGGCCCATGGCCACAAGATAACGGATAAGTTCCTGACTCTTGCCCGCACTAAGCGCACTGGTCAGTTGTTCGATGGCGTTGGTTGTGAGTCTGTGAATTTCTTCAAACTTCATTTCTGTTCTCCTGTGAGTTGATTTGGTTCCCTCACTGCCTGGGGAACCAAATCAACTGGTCTACAGGAGAACAGAGGCAAAATGCTTCGGAGAGGCTGGAGCGGATGGCAACGGCCGTGACAGGACGGTGTGATCCTGGCTCGGACGTGTGCTAGCGAAAGCCTCGCCTTCCGCTAGGTACTCTCATGTACGGCGATCGAGAGTTCATAGACGAGGCGTCCAACTAGTAGAAAACAGCGCTTACTCTACGCAGGAACGATGGTCCCCCGTACCAGGGTTGGCGCAGATAAAGTCCGGATACTTACGCGCCGTGTCAGCACTCGATGACATTAAGCGCTAGCCCGCCCAAGGCGGTCTCCTTATAGCGCGTCTGCATATCGAGGCCGGTTTGGTACATTGTGCGTATGACCTGGTCGAGTGAAACTTTGTGACCGCCTGTCTCCTGCATGGCCATACGTGCGGCATTCACGGCCTTCACGGCTCCAAATGCGTTCCGCTCGATGCAGGGAATCTGCACCAGTCCTCCGACAGGATCGCAGGTCATCCCGAGATTGTGTTCCATAGCGATTTCCGCGGCGTGTTCGATCTGTTCATTCGTTCCACCGAGCGCCGAAACCAACCCTCCAGCGGCCATGGAACAGGCAACTCCCACCTCGCCCTGACAGCCGACTTCGGCGCCGGAGATCGAAGCATTCTCTTTATAGAGAATCCCAATCGCCGTGGCACCGAGGAAATACCGCGTGATGCCTTCATAGCCGCCCTCGAGAAATCTCATGTAGTAATGCCCCACAGAGGGAATTATGCCTGCCGCTCCATTCGTAGGAGCGGTGACCACGCGCCCCCCCGCAGCATTCTCCTCATTCACGGCAATAGCCCAGGCGTTCAGCCAGTCCATGCCTTTCAAGGGATCATCACGTTTTTCCGTACGAAGCCTTGCCGCTAAATCAGCGGCGCGTCGCCGGACGTGAAGTCCTCCCGGCAATTCCCCTTGGGTACGGAGGCCCAAACGTGTGCACTCTTGCATGGTTTCCCAAATACGATGAATACCTGCTCGGATATCCTCCACTCCGCGCCAGGACATTTCATTGGTGAGCACGATGAGATGGATTGGCAGCTGGTGTTCCTGGCCGATGTGCAGGAGTTCTGCGGCACTATGGAATGGGTAACCCGCAGGCGCACGACGTTGCGCCGTAGTGTCTTCCCCTTCTTCGATGATAAATCCGCCGCCGATGGAATAGAAGACCCGGGCGTTCAGAGGCTGGCCTAGGGTTCCAAGTGCGGTAAAGCGCATGCCATTCGAATGGTGCGGAAGAACGGCATCGGTCCGAAATACGAGGTCTTGCGGTTGAAATGCAATTCTGTGCACTCCAAAAAGACTCAGCCTCTCGTTTTCTTTTATCGTGCGAATGCGGTCTTCGATTTCGAGAGGGTTCACCTGGTCCGGTTGTTCGCCGGCAAGGCCAAGCAGAATTCCGCGATCAGTTCCGTGCCCGAGCCCTGTGAGTGCAAGCGAACCAAAGAGTTCGACGCGCACCCGGGCAACCTTACGGAGGAGTTCGTTGCTTGCAAGGCTCTGCGCGAACTGATAAGCCGCGCGCATCGGCCCGACCGTATGGGAACTGGAGGGGCCAATGCCGATTTTGAATAAGTCGAAGAGGCTCGTTTGCATGCAATTCCCGCTCGCTTTGCTCTGGACTAGTTCGTTCATGTTCTTTCTGTTCCCGAGGGCCGCAGTCATCTTCCATCTGCGGAGCGGAATTGTTGAACACTGAGGGATAGCATAGCTTTTGGACCGAGGAATTTTATAATGTTTATGGCGCGTATTGTGATCGGTGTAGTGACAACGTGAAGGACCGAGTGGTTCCTGTGCGTGGTACAACTGAACCGGTTCTCTGCGGATACTCAGATATATCGCGAGGAACTCTAGGGGTGGACCTACAAATGGAGATCGGCCGAACAGAGGTATTCTTAGTCTACTTGACGCTGATTTTACGGACTTTGTATGGCAATCATGGAGATGACCGTTTCGTGATGCTGGTGAGAGGCAGGGCCCCACAGCCTTAGGTGGCAAAGGCATTTTGGCGGTCGCCAAAAACTTTTGGATGCACATACCGTTTGGGTCATTAGGAACAGTATTGCCGATGGCGAATTACAGCACGTAGACACTCTTGCAGCAATTGAATATGACAAATTATCTGCAGTCGAGGAGCACACGGATGAGCGTTCCCTTTTGGCAGAGAACGATTCTCTCGGCTGGTGCGGCCATAGGTCTGTTCTTTCCTACTGCGTTGACAAGGCCGGAAGCGCACGTCATTTTCGTGCACGCAAAGATCTACCAGCCACCACGCAACGATGGCCGTCACATGGATTGTTCGAAACTCGGTCTTGGCATGAAGCCTACGCCTGGTATCACCTGTGAATCTCATTCTTACGCGGAAGCGATGGCTGTGTTGGACGCCAAGATCATCGCCGTGGGAGAGGAAAGCTCAGTCCTGAAGTACAAAGGGCGCCACACGCAGATCGTCGATCTGCAGGGGCAGTTCGTCCTGCCGGGTTTCAACGACGCTCACGTGCACCTAGCGTCAGGAGGTTTCGAGAAACTGAACGTCGATCTCGTCGGTACACTTTCGCTGACCGAGATGCAGGAGCGCATCTTGACGAGGGTGAAGACCGCGGCGGAAGGGGAATGGATTCTCGGGCGGGGTTGGGACCACACTAAGTGGGAGCTTGAGAAACTCCCAAGGCGACAGGATGTAGACGCGGTCACGAACGGGCATCCGGCCATTTTCACGCGCGTCGACGGCCATATCGCCGTCGCGAATACAGCCGCGCTCCTGGCCGCAGGTATCGACCGGAATAGCCCCGATCCCCCAGGAGGGAAAATCGACCGCGATGCGACTGGAGAACCCACTGGAATTCTTCGTGAGGGCGCACGGCATGGGGTGGACGAGGCGATTGCGCCCCGATCGGCGGCGCAGCGGCGTAAGGCCATCGAACTCGCAATTGCCGAGGCTGCGCACTGGGGCATTACGAGCGCTCAGGACAATTCAGAGTGGAAAGATTTCTTGGTCTATGAAGATCTCGAACAGGAAGGGAAGTTGACACTGCGCATTACTGAGTGGCTGGCGTTTGACGATTCGCTGCAGGTGCTCGAAAAAGAGCGCCGACATCATCCGGCGAGCGACCCGATGCTGCACACCGGTATGCTCAAAGGATTCATGGACGGTTCGCTCGGTTCGCGGACGGCGGCGCTTCTCGAACCCTATGCAGACGATCCTCCAAATTCGGGCTTGCCGCAATTCGATCCGATGACTTTGAATCACCTCGCAGCGGAGCGGCTCGCGGCCGGATTTCAGATTGGATTCCACGCCATCGGCGACCGTGGCGTGCAGTTGGCGCTGGACGCTTTTGAAGAAGGAAAGCGCCAAGTCGGAGAGCAGTATCCGCAGAAAAATCTTAGCGATTTGCGACTGCGCATCGAACACGCGCAGGTTACGACCCCTGAGCAGATCGAGAGGTTTGCCAAACTCGGTGTGATCGCGTCGATGCAACCGAATCATCTGCTGACAGATATGAACTGGGCGGTGGCGCGCATCGGCCCAAGACGGGCAGAGAGTTCCTACGCCTGGAAGGCGTTTCTCGACAACGGGACGCATCTGGCGTTTGGGACCGACTATCCTGTTGAACCGATCACGCCCTTCCGCGGACTCTATGCCGCCGTGACGCGGAAGAGTGAAGCCGGTACCATGGAGTATTTTGCCCCGCAGAAAATCACCATCGAAGACGCCATTGCCGCCTACACTTCTGGTTCTGCGTATGCCGAATTCGCCGAGAAAACCAAGGGCGAACTGTTGCCAGGAGAATGGGCGGATTTCGCAGTTCTCGATCGGGATATCACGCAGGTTCGTCCTATGGAGATTTTGGGAACCCGCGTTCTCCGCACCGTGGTTGGCGGGAAGACGGTCTTCGAGAGAACCAATACAGCCAGCGAAAACCTGCACTGAACATTGCCAGTCCCATGCGGCTGGGCGGACCCTCTCGAACGGATTTTCTATAGAATCTTGCCATTGCTAAGTGTGTTCGATGTACTCTTCGGAAATGTTCCTAACGGAAGTCTCTTCGTTTCGTGTACCCGCTACTCTCGATTACGCCGCGACGCTGACCTGGGCAGTGACCGGTGCGATCTTGGCCGTGCGGAGGAAATTGGACATTGTGGGGGTAGCCGTGATCGCCTTTGTTTCAGCGCTCGGCGGCGGATTGCTGCGTGACGGACTCTTTCTACAACAGAAACCTGCGGCGGTCACTTCGGCATATTATCTACCGATCGTGGCCTTAGGAATATTGGTGGTGGTTTTCTTACGGGATCGTGGGGAATCTTTGATGCGGTATCGGACGGTGGATGTCCTCGACGCTCTGGGCATGGGAGCATTTGCGGTGGTGGGAATGGAGAGGGCCATTGGGGCGGGTTTCACGCCGTGGGGTGCCATCCTGACAGGGATGGTTAACGCTCTGGGCGGAGGTGTTCTTCGGGATGTCTTGGTGAACGAAGTGCCCTCTATTCTGAAGCCCAGTCAATTTTATGCATTGCCAGTTTTCGCCGGCTGCCTCTTATATCTCGGGCTTACTTTTTTCACGATTCTCAGTTCCTACGCGGTCGCGTGGATCACGGTTTTGTCGGTTTTTTCTGGACGGTTGTTGACAATGCAATTCGACTGGCGAACTTCGGCTCTCTCTTTGGGTAAGCGCGAGTAGCCCCCTTTGTGAATCCAAAAACGTTGCCAGGCGCGCTTGAGCGTAATGTTCTCATCGCGATTGCTGGCACATGGGTTTGGCCCATTGGCCGGGCAGCCCCCAGCTGGACGTTTTTAATACCCGTCCTTTTTGCACTCCTAGGTTCGTTGCGCGCGTATGGCATCATGAGAGCTTTTGGAAGAATTGGCGCTTATATCAAGACCCTTGAGGGGGCATTCACGCGACCAGACGGACCCGCAGGGTGGCAGCATTTTCAGAAGGGAACTGGTGCTGCAACAGGAGCGGTTTTATTTTGGGCCTGTGTGGTCGTTGCCACGGCGATTGTACTTGTCTTTATTCACTACAATCCGCCTTCTCCAGTCGGTTCAATTTCCGTTGGAAGAGTGTTTTGGTGATACTAAACGGTCTCCGTGAGTCAAGGTGGCTTTGAGCAATTTGCAGCCTCGAGTCATGTTTCAGTTTCTCAAGCACTCGGATTACGCAATAGATATAGCCTCTGGAGCTCTGTCTTGATGCCAAACAGGAAAGGGAAATATTACGGCTGCACGTTGGCCCACCTCAGCCGTGTCCCAATAAAGTTCGCTTCCTGCTGTCTCTCAGAGACTCCTTAATTTTATCCTCGGCGTCCGCAGGCCACTCAGGGTTTGGGATTTGAACAGGGGGATCCACAAAGATCAAACCGGGGACATGCGTTCGGATGGCAGCGTCCGCCAACCAATATCCGTGGTTCTCGAGCACTGACGCTTCAGCTTCCGAAAAGCTATCGAGGTCAGTGCGAATTGTCGCGATATAGTTTGTCGCCAGATCTTTGGAGTAGCCGTGGTTGATTCCATAATCGGAGCATGCGCCTCCGATACCCCAATAGGTGCCATTGATCCCATAGTTCGGTCCGTTAGTCTCCCTGGCGATGAAATTGGAGATAAGCCAGCGCTTGCGTACAGCCAGAGCTTGATTCTCAGGAATCGCAATGTAGCGGCCAACTTCCCAAGAGAAACCGGTATCGCCTCCCACAGAAAAAAGTGCTCCTCCGTCTGAGGCGAGGACGTAGTCGTGATCTTTCCAGATCGGTTCAAGCCCGAGGTTGTCGTAAACTCCCCCATCACTGAAAGTGATCTCTCTCACGCACTTGTCGCGGACCGGACCGGGCGGTACCCTGCCGCCTTTCAAAGCAGCCGGATCAAGATTCAAATTCATGGGCTTGAATACGGGCGGAAAGCAAGAAGAGGCCGCTATCGCTGTCCCGAGCTTCCAGGTAGGAGGTGTTTGGAAAAAGCCGGCTTGGTAGTCACCGCATTCAGCTTGTTTGAACATCCAATTCACCCCATAGGCAAGATCGGTTGCGGAGAAAATGTGAATCGGAGTTTTCGGAATGGCAGCCAATGTCATTCCGTTCGTCAGGTTCTCGTCGTATCGCTTTGCCAGGGCCGCGCTGTTGTGCGTCCCGGGGATCACCGCTTCGAGTGCCAGCCAGCGTCGAATGTCCTGGGCACAAAATTCTCGAACCGGTGCACTGACTTCATTTCCGAAGTTGGCGATGCCAGCCGAAATAGACCCCTTCAATCGACTCGAAAGAAAGCCATTGAGGATGCTTCCGCCTGATACGGAAGAGAGTGTGTCTACGTGTTGTAGAACACCGAATTCATCTAGGCGCCGTATCGCGCCCAAGTGAAATAGCGTGGCCCGAAATCCGCCGCCAGAAAGGGAAAGTCCCAAGGGCCGCCTTTGTGCGGCAGGACTTTGAACGAATTGAAGGGCATTTTGCGGAATATTATTTGTCATGGGCAGTCCAAATGTCGTTGCACTTTCCTACTTTCTCGAGCCAATTCGATTGCAACGATAACGCGCGTTTCGCATTGGTTTCAGTCAACCGATTCACCATTTAATATGCCGGTCAAATGATGCTTCATTCTAGCCCTTTCAAATTGTGCGTTGCATAAGAAACCATCCAGGACGGTCCCACCTAGGTACAAGGGCGGACCGATCACCGAACCTCTGTAAAAGCGAACCAAAATGCCGTCAGAGCGAGCTTGACGCCCAGGAAATTGAAGAAGCCCGTTGTACACCCGACAGTGCGTTTCTTTTCGCTGAGAATTCATTTGACATCATTGAGTCCGGGAGTTATAGAGTCAGTACTTTACGCGGGCGGCACTCCTAGTACCAGAAACCACTAGACCCCATTGAGAAGCAGGGCTGTCCTTTTCTATTGAAGGAGGGTTGCATGCAGGATAGAAAAACAAGTTTCTCCTCGAAGGATGCGCCGGACGTAGTCAAGATTCACTTGTTGGATGTAGGTCCGGAAGAGTATGGAGACGCCGTATTGCTGCAGCTCGGCACGAAGAGCGTACTGATCGACGGAGCTCACGCAGGGAATTGGCAGGATAAGGGTGTTAAGCATCCTGCAATCCAGAAGCAAGTTGGTAGTTTGCTAGACCAAAACCAAAGTCCATTTCAAGTTGATTTGTTAATCGTGACGCATTGTCATGCCGACCACATAGGTTGCTTGCCTGCGCTGATTGATAAGGACCTGATTCGCGCGAAGTGGGCACTCGTAGCTGACCCGGGGCTTGGTTGGGGCCACGCCGACGGGGACGCCGTGGATCGTTTCGCGGGGGAGCCGCCCAATGTCGTGCGGCTCGCGGCCATGCTTCGGGAGGAACCGCTCGCGCCAGACACAGTCATGGACCTCGATCAATTCGCGGCCGATGCCGTAACTCTTGAGACGCGTTACAACAAGATGCTGGATCAGCTGGCAGCGGCAGGGGCGCAGGTGGTTCGCTACGGGAAGGACAAGACCGCAACTTTACTCAGCGCCTTCCAAGATATTGGGCTGGAAATTGTGGGGCCGTCGCCTATACAACTGGCGGTCTGCGCCAAATTGATTGAGGACCGTTCGCAGGATCTGATGGATCGTGCCAATGAAGTGCTGCCCGCGCCAGAATCAGCCGACGCCGCGACACTTCGTTCGGCCTACTTTCGGGCTGTTTCCGAAGCGGCGGACGCTCCGGGATCTGCCGACGTGGCCAGTAAGGACAAAGGCGCCATTAACGACCAGAGCCTCGTGACCCTGTTCAACTACAAAGGTGTAAAGATGCTTTTCGCTGGGGACATGCAGTTTGAAAAACCGGAGGTAAGCGACGAGCGGGTCAATCAAGAGATGGAGAAGTTATTGCAAACACTCGGAAACCGAAAGCCTTACGATCTGGTGAAATTGTCCCATCATGGAAGTTACAACGGTTTTTCGGAGAATATTTGGGGGCGGCTTGGGAAACCAACGCTCATGGGCATTTGCGCAGGGGAAGACAGTAAGAGTCATCCAAATCCCAAAGTATTGGAGATGCTGGAGGGTCATAAGGATAACGTTCAATGGGCGCGAACAGACCACAATGGGCAAACAACCTTTGTATTCATAGGAAACAAGCCGAAGATAACCGTGAGTCGCGGTGAATTGAACGACCCGGTGCCAAACTCAGCGGACGTAGCTGTATTACCAGAGGAAGCTGCCGTAAGTGTTAGTCGTGTGAACACTGGAGACATTGTAGAAGTTACGGCGCGAATCCCACACCAGCGCACTCGCGTCACCCTCACCATCGAAGTCCAGCCGTTCGCAGAAACCAAAGTGCTGAGTACTCCAAGCCGAGCGTCTCAACAGGAGCAGCCGGCGGCTCCGGTGCGCTTGGCGAGCGCCTCTGACGTGAATCTCGCGGCCGGAAGGAAGTTACCGCCGTTGCTGTTCGTCACCAGCCGAGACGCTCTTGAGGCCAACATCGGCCGTGAAGAAACCGCTGCAGTCCTCGCGAGCGTGCGCGCAAGCGGAAACCATCGCTTGCTGGATTCGTTGCCGGCGGGGCTCACCGCGAGTGAGTCCACTTCGGCGGTCCAGCAGGAACTACGAGCCCACCGGGAACTGCAAGGATTGGTTTTGCTCGGTGGATATGACGTCGTGCCTTCCAACCGCGTGGATGTGCTCCCACCAGATTTGCGGCAAACGGTCGGCGACAGCGGAGATCCCGATTCCTTCGTCGTGTGGAGTGACGACCCCTACGCGGACATCGAGGGTGACTCATTACCGGAGTTGCCGGTCACGCGAATCCCTGACGGCAAGTCGTCTGCGTTGGTTGTGGCGGCGTTGGAGTCGAAGTCACCAGCGAAGCAGGCAGAACGCCGAGGGTTGCGCAATATCAAGCGGATATTCGCGGATGAAATCTTTCAAATCCTGGCGGGCAGTTCCAAGATGCGAACATCGAGCCCTGAGAGGGATGACACGCTGCCCTCGGACGCCTTGGCAAGCGGGCAGGTCTACATCATGCTCCATGGAAGCGACGCGGATTCGACGCGGTACTGGGGCGAGGAGAACGGACGATACCCAGTGGCTGTTCGTATAGAAAATATCCCCGATGTTCCGGGAGCGGTGGTGTTCGCCGGATGTTGCTGGGGTGCGCTACCCGTGGAGACCACGGCTCGCGCGATTCAACCGGGTCAGAATCCAGGTGCGCGAACATCGGACAATTCTATTGCTTTGCGATTTTTGAGTCACGGTGCCTGGGCCTTTGTGGGTTGCACGGGAACTCACTATTCGCCGCCTTCGCCGCCGTATGATTATTTCGGAGGGCCTATGCACATGAAGTTTTGGCAGGCGATTCAGGACGGTGCGCCTCCTGCTACTGCGCTGTTCGTCGCCAAGCAAGCCTACGCATTTGGAATGAAGGCCCGCAGCCTCAAGAACCCTGACGGTGCGCCTATCGAATATAAGACGCTCCGCCAATTTACCTGCCTCGGATTGGCGTGGTAGTCTGCAGATAGACCAGCCGGTGAGATGTGGGGGAGGAAGCCATGGCTAAAATGAATGATAAGGAGATCGACGAGATCCTGTCCAAACAGAAACCCGGATTTCGCCGTGTAAAGCCGGTGACCCCTGAAAGACAAATGGCATTGCCAGAACGGGGCACTCCGGACTTGGCCGAATTGCAGAGAAAGGCAGTCGATATTGCTGAGGGAAATGTTTCTCGGGGGCTTTCAGGCACTGGTGCTGATGACACCTCCAGTTTGCTAAAGCGCTACTTGGGTGAGGATGTGGTCGCAGACGCGGTCAGAAGTGAGGACATCGGGCCGGACGCGAAGTCACCCGCCGCGGACATCGATATCGTGCAGGTTCGTCCAGTCGATTCGGACGCAGAAGGTGGACCGATTCGTCCTTCGGTGGTGATTTCGCGATCGACAAAAAAGATCATCGCGGAAACGGGATAGAGCGCATATGGAGGTAATAGACAAACCGACGTTCGACGTTTAGCTTTCCGCAAGATGCTTCCGCGCTGGTGCAGCAACAGTGCTTTGCGCCGCTCTTTATTGCGTGTCTCTGAATAATTCCTTTGCTCCGTAAACCAGCCTTGCAGCTCGCCCGCAGAAGGTGTAGCATCCCTCGCACGTAACCAATATTTAACTGGAGTGGCGTCATGGCCTCCGCGCGAGTTCGCTTACCTCAGGAACCTCCTTCTGGGTTTGGGCTGTCCCAATGGATGGACTCACATGTAGGGCTTTCCCCCGGCGTCATGTTGGACAACCTGGGCCCTGTAACTCTCGCTGTTCGCGAGATTCTGCAGAGTGAACAACATACTTCTACGCTCGTGGCCAATACTTTTTGGCAAAGCTACGTCAAGTCTTCAGCTTTTTTACGCGATCTGGCAAAGATCGGAGTGCGCCCAGCATCAGTTCGTAAACACGAGATTCTAGTCGTCGCACATGGTGTACATCGGTGTAGTTTGCTCCTTTCGGACGACTCGCTCAGTGTCGGCGACGTGCGGACCCTCGTCGTTACACCGAGGAAGACCGAACTCCTCGGCGGCTGGACATCAGCTGCTCGGTTCCAATCCCGGTCCACTGTTTCACGAGTCGTCGCGTCGGCTGAGTTCCCGACATTACCGCACTTGGCACCTTCTCAAGTTCTTCGTGAAGTCGTGAATGCCCAACCGTTCTCAATCGTTGTGACTGCGCCCATGCAGGAAGAGGCTACGAGCATTCCTTCACCTTACGCTCCTGTTCAATGTGGTCCGTATGGTTCAACCGCGGGGGCTTATGTCCAAGACGCGATGCATCGCATCGGGGTGACGGCGGTCGAACATGGCGTACTCGAAGGCGTGAGCGTGACCGTTGACGGCCAATTCGGCACAGTTCTTGGCCGTGACACTCTTACAGATAGTTGTTTTATTCACGTCCCGACACTGCTTCTCCGTCGAAAAGTGTCGCATGGCCCTTTGCGACTAGCGCCACGTCAGCACGAGCCAGTGACTTTCGAAGGAGCAGCGACGCCCATTGGCACCTCAAACATTGTGGCTTGGAACTACGAGCTTCCCTATCTTGATCCCAACCTGCAGCAAACTGTTCGCACCGACCACGTTACTTCTCAGAGCGATAGTGGTGCAGCTCTTATCGACAGCGCGGGCTACATCGTAGGTTTTGCTCACAGTCGCAGTGCAGCAAATGCGGTCGCCGCATATTCAAGTTGGATCTGGGCAGACGCTGTGTTTCACCGTCATGGATTAAGCGTTTATTGAACTAGTAGGAGAAAACATCATGGGTATTTGGGATTTTTGGAAAGCCGAGGCGAAAGACTATCTCTTCGGCCAGTTGGATGCCAAGCAGGGACCGAGCGGGATCTCTGTGGCGCCCATTGTGAAGGATAAAGCGTATGTCCAGGTCATTCTTCGTCGGATGCGTATAGTCAATATTCGCCTGGCGACAAAGAAGCTTTATGGCGCGGTCCACTCTGATCTCGGCCTTCTCCACCAATCCGGCAGCGTCGTAACTTTTAAGCAGCTGATCGCCCCACCGGAATTGAAAGATGTCGAATCTTCAAGTCTCGACCGCACCATAATTAGCAACCAACCGATTCTAGGGCCGACACCATATCGTGGAAGCGCTCTGCAGTTGAATCTTGCTTTGGTTTCGGTGGTTTCAGCCGATCTCGCAGGACCATATCTCGAAGTGCTTTCAGGACTGGCTAGCGCTGCCGGTGTTTCCTTTGTCAGCGCAGCGCAGCCTTTTCTCAAACCGCTGACATCTGGGATCGATCTTCTCACGGGTGTCAAGGGTGCCTCCATGCGGGAAATTCAAGTGGTTTCAAACCTTGACCCTCTCCAGACTGGAATATTTGTTGTGATGCGGGCGACGAAGAATGACCTGAAACTTAGTGACCTTCGTGTGGCGGCTGACTACTCACTTCAATATGCAGACGGTCAACCGGTGACTAAGTATCCGTATATGGTTATCAGCATCGAGGCCTCTCCTGATCGCAACGATTGGATGGGTATTCCTGAGTTGAAAACAGCCTACGCTGAAGTGGCGGACGCGGTGAAACGTGACAAACCTGACGAATATCAGGAAGCCATGTCCGTGTTCCGCCGGACCGCCTTACTCAATGGTGATCTGCTCTTTGACCACGCCAAGCAACTCGTGGCGCAGGTCAAGGTTCGAATGGATGAACTCATGGGACCCACACTCACCTCCAGCGCGGACGCCCCGAAGCAGATCCCAGCGCTCGCAAGTTTCAATCCCTTCCAATAAATCCGATGATGTCAGCAGAACAAGCTGGCCCACCTGCGGTTTGTCGGCGAAACCAAAGTTTCCGCTTGTAACCACATAACTTCATCGATAGCATGCAGCCGTTTACCATATCGATCACTAACCGAGCCTACTGCTGTACCGGTCAGAAGGGGTTTATATGCTTAGGACAAGCGTTTTCTTCGTCGGGATGTTTCTTAGCGGAGCAATTGCTAACGCGCAGAGCGGAAGAACCCCTATTTCGACGGTGCCGAGAACCAGTGTCAACCTCCCTCAGGAGCCCCGAAATAATCCCTCCGTTTCAAACGCGCAAAAGGAACATTTGATCGAAGTGTATAGACTGAAACCGTTCTGCTTTTCACGAACGGAAGACTCTTTCGTCATTGACGAGTCGCGACCTACCGGTGGTCAAACGCCCGCGGCAGAAAGAAGTTGCACGGATGGTCAAGCTTCCTTCCCGGCCCAAAATGCGGCCGATATCGAAAAGGCCTTCGTTTCCGAATCTGACTTTCATGTGCAGGCAGCTGGCCCGGATACAATTGTAATTTATCAGAAGGCGCAGGCGGGCAGCACTCCAGTTGACCGGGGCAATGTCGCAGTCAGAAATATAGAAGCAAATGCGGATACGCTCGCGAAACCTCCGTTCCGATATGCGAGAACTATTTCGGTTCCAAAAGGAGCTGCCGCACGTATCGCCGCACAGATAAACGCCACGAGTGTCGCTGGCCTCAGTGCCGAAGTTGTTGGGAACAGTCGTATTCTGGTTAAGAATGACGGTACGCCTGCTCTTTTCTCCTCGAATTTTGTAGAAAACCTCGTGAACGACCTTGTTTGGGATAGAGCATCTGCTCCACCTACCCAACGTCTTTTCCATCTGGATGCTGACAGCGTAGCAAAGCGCCTCTCATCGGGCGGAGACAACGGCGGTGCAAAGCCCGATCACGAGACTGCCGGGCCAGGAGCACAAAAAAACGGAGGCGATAGTTCGACACCGTCGGTGGCGGTCACGGTCACGAATAACGGCAGTTCGCAAGATGTAAAGAATTCCACCGACCCTGCAGCCAGCGACGGTGTTGGCGTCTCGAACAGCGATAGCCAATCTAAGCCCCAGAAAAAGCCCGAGACCACCAACAAGCCCAATACAACCGATGATGCCAAAAAACCACCGAATTCCGTAGTTGCTAAGCCCGTGACGATGCAATCAGTCGGGGACACTATCATTTTTTCCAACAGTGATGGAAGCGATGACAGAATCTCGGACAACATTCGACTAATGGCTATGCTGGATCTACCTCGGCCCGAGGTGCTTCTCAATATGTGGAGCCTTCAGGTTAGTTCGCCCTATGCGGATGCGGTAAAGACAAACTCAGAATTGGTCCGTGAAACAGTAGCGCACCACAATGAGGCACTGCAGAGAGCTATCGAAGACGGCTGGGACTACTTGAGTAAGGAAAGCAAGAAGACAGGATTTTTCGACACTAAATTCTACAATTACGTGACTCAGAAGTTCACTGTTGCATCAGAGCGATCATTACCTGCTTCTGTTGCTTTCATGAAAGCGCATGCGAATGGCCTTGACGCGAACAGAGAACGTTGGGGCTGGTGCGACTCGAGAACGTATTGCCTGGGCTTCTCGCATGCCTTCGAACCTCTACGGCCAACTTTCACCAACATCCTACTCACTATCGCTGCTTCCACTGATCCACCCAAAACCGCTGAACAAACCATCCGGTACATGACCGGGGAATGCCCTCCGGATAACCCGGTTGAGGTAGCGAATACCTGTCCACAAACGCCACTGCCAGCTCCTACTCATGCAGCCAAAAGTAGAAAAGTCTATCTACGGTGCATCACCGCTGAACAGAAATTCGTCGAACTCTTGGCGGCGCGGGCAAAGCCAGAAGACAAGATTGTGGATTGTGAACTGCGTGACCGTATGCGATTGGTCGGCCAAGCCGCGGGCCAGATTCCTGAAACTCTCCAACTACAATGCTTTGCCGAGCAGGCAAGGCGAAGTTTTGCAACCGGAGAAGCCACGCACCAGGCCACCCGAGTCGGTTTGCTGCGAGCCGCAATTGCCGATTTTCTTTTCAATTACAAGATGACGCAGCAATTTCCCCACGATTTCGTCCCTTACGATCTCAGCCAGAGCGCGCAGGAGTTAAATGCGGAATTCAACCCGTTGGTACTTGCATTCAATCGCGACGTTGCCGCGCTCATGCAACATCTTCAGAGCGAACTTGCATGCAGGAAAGATGAAAGCCAATCAGGTCACTGGTTCGGGGATGAGCGAGGCACTTTCCTCAACGACGGCATGATTGCGGTTAGGGGAATTAGTGGCGTAGAAAGTATCGTGGACACCATTACGCAAAGCTATTTTGATGCTACCAAACCCCCTAATCTTACGGACTTGGTCAAGTCAGTTTCTGACGCCGAAAAAGACATTCCCACCGTTCTTAAGGCGAATTTGACGTCCCATGAAGCTGCGGTCCTAGTGGGAGCCTTGAATTCTGTACAACCGGCCCAAGCCAAGATCGGCCGCCAGTTTCGACTCGACATTACTCCCCATGCGCTAGCAAGCGCTTCTTCAGCTGAGCTTGATGTCCAACTCACCAATCAAGAAACCTCAGACCCTACTCTCTTCAAAGCCGGCAAGACCAGCGAAGACGATCTCTCGCGTGTTGGCCGACATAACACCACCACAAAAGTTCGCGTTGAATCGCTAAAGTTATTTGAAGTGTCATCATTTTCGGCGATGCTTCAAAGGCCTCGGACCCGCTTTCCGATTCTGCCTCCCTTTTTTGAGGTTCCTTATTTCGGCAGCTTTCTCGGGATTCCATTACCGGGGGCTAAGGAATATCACCGCAGTACTGCGGTCGTAAGCGCCGTAATCGTGCCCACCGCGGCCGATCTCGCCTATGGCATCGATTTTACAGGGGACCGGGTTTGCGAAATTGCCTCCGATCCGACATATGGAGTTGCAGATTCGCATGGAAATAGGTACCGATGCTATCGCGCTAAATCGTTCTCAGACCTTCGAGGCCTGCCATTCCGTAATTACCATAAAGCGATGGTTCAGTGCTTTGCTTCCGGTGGTTCTACCGGCCACACGGGGCGGTTATCTCCAGACGCGAGTCTTATGAGGCGACTACGAGCACCGGAGTTTGAGAACGAAGTTCAGCAGTCAAGTACGCAAGAAGCCGAAGGTAAACCGTGTGAATTCACATTCCAAGAAGTACCTCCGGCGGAGTAGGCGTCCTATCTCGTGAAAGAATGGCTAAACAAATTTCTTTATTTGCCTTCGTTAGGGACGTTTCTCCTGAATTTAGTCTTTTTTGCCGTGACGCTCACGCTCGCTTCTGGCTTTGGTCTCTTTTCGGATAGCGTCAATGCAGTGACCGCGCCTCTTTTCGGAACTGACAACTCTTTCTGGCGAACAATTCTACTGTTGCTAGCGATTTTGGCTGCATCGTTCGCGTTGATCTATGGGAGAACCGAAAAATACTTTCTCTGTTCTCGGCAGAGTCTCCGTGCTGCTGCGGGATCCACCGTGGTCGTAACGCTTCTCTTTGCTGGTGTTTGGAGTGTCATTCAGATCCACAAGAGCAAGCAGCGCTTGGCACTGTTCAACCCAGCAAAGTGGGATGCGCGAGTGGCTCTGAACGATCTTAAATACGGGGGTTTGCTGTTTCTGTTTTCCTCCATTTCTCTTGCCGGCAGCCTTGCGATTTCCGGCCGCCTTGGGTATGACTTCACTCCCTTCCTGGATGATTGGAAAGAGTGTAGAGCATCGGCCGAGAAGCTGAGCCGTAACGAGGCGCTGTCATACGAAGAGCACGATTCCTTAATGAGATCGATGAATTCCCTGATAAAGAGAATGGGTGAAATGGGCGGATATTCCCAGCCGGTTTCAAGAGTTGCGGTTGAACGAGCTCGTGAGCCGCTGGTCGCATTCCAGGAGTGGTATGTGGAACAGACTCGCATCAGCTATGCAAACTGCAGAGGATTGGACTCTTCGATCCGCGACCAGGTGCAAAAAATTCTGAATCTGTGTTAGCTCAGCTAGGATAGAATCAGACACGCGCAGGACAATCATGCCCAAGGAAGCCCCCGTTTTCCTCTTTACCGATTGGCATCAAAAAACGCCTGGGCGAAAACTCGACGATTGGGCTCCCTTTAGCGTCAACATGCCACCAGATCCCCACACCATTCAAACGGTAAAGGACGAAGTAAACCGTCGCTTGAACAACATTCTCGCTACCGATTTTCCTCCCGAAGAAAAAATGGAATTTGAATATCTGCGCGTCGGCCCGGAAGTCATCGAATCGAAGGCGGAACCTAAGTGGGACCTGGTTTGGGGCGCCATTGTGGATTCCTTCGCCGCCACCGGTCACTCGGACAAGCTGAGAAAAATGGCCTTGGGGCTAGCAAAAAACAAAAATAGTGCCTATGGACGGGGAAGGCACTTGGCCGCCCTGTTTGTAACCCCTAAAGGAGATGCACGGACCCTGGCGTCTTTGAGCAGATATCAACGGGATTTTGAGATTTTTCACGCCTCAGATTACCTCGAATTGGTCATCGTCATCGCCGGGTGGTTGGCCTCTACGTCGCAACGTGTAGACTCCGATGAGATACACGATCAGCTGGGCAGAACTTATTGACACCCATGGCCAAGGAAATCATCTACGGTGCCGATTCGCGTGCTGCGATCATGCGCGGAGTAGACGCGCTCGCGGACGCTGTGAAAATTACGCTTGGTCCAAAAGGGCGCAATGTGGTGATTCAAAACAAATCGGGGTCGCCGACTGTGACGAAAGATGGAGCGACCGTGGCAAAAGAAATCGAACTAGTGAACCGCCTGGAAAACGTAGGGGCCAACGTTGTGCGTGAAGTGGCATCGCGAACAGCGGACATGGCCGGCGATGGCTCGACGACCGCTACAGTGCTGGCGCAGATTATGTGTAGAGAGGGTTTCCGAATGGTTGGCGCTGGAGCAAACCCTTTAGCGCTTAAGAGAGGGATCGAGAAAGCCGTGCAAGTGGTGGTAGCCCATCTGCGCGAAACTTCGCGGATTCTGCCTGCGCAGCAAGGGCCTGTGGATGTGACAGAAGCCGCTCAAAAGGCGGAATTGCCATCGCTCAGCGAGATCCTAAAGCAGCAACATCTCTCTGCCGACGTTGCTAGCGTCTTTGTCCGAGAAAATTTAAGACTCAAAAAAAATGGCGGCGTACCCCTTGTTTCTCGTCTCCTGTTAGCGGCTCGGACTGCAGGAATTGACGACAGCGCTGCGGATCAGATTGCTAGGAGCGTCCTAAGAGCTGGCTTGAAGCTGAGTGAAACGTTCATCCAATTGAATCGCAACCAGACTGAAGAATTAGCAACGAACAGTGCGAACAATGACAAAGGAATAGGTTTGATCATTGCGAATGCCATGAAGAAGGTTGGCAAAGACGGCGTCATCACGGTCGAAGAATCGAAGACCGTGGAAACGACGCTCGAAGTGGTCGAAGGCATGCAGTTTGATCGTGGTTATCTCTCGCCGTACTTCATCACTGACCAGGAACGCATGGAGTCGGTTCTCGAAGACTGTCGTATCCTGATCTACGAAAAGAAAATGAGCTCCATGAAGGATTTGCTGCCGTTGTTGGAGCAGATCGCCAAGATGGGTAAACCGTTGTTGATTATTGGAGAGGACGTCGAAGGCGAGGCGCTGGCCACCCTAGTCGTCAATAAGCTCCGTGGCACCCTGCAATGCGCCGCCGTCAAGGCTCCTGGATTTGGCGACAGTCGCAAAGCGATGCTCGAAGATATTGCAACTGTCACCGGAGGTAAGTCCATTACAGAAGATCTCGGCATCAAACTGGAAAGCGTACGGCTTGAAGACCTCGGCCGCGCCAAGAAAGTCGTCGTCGACAAGGACACCACCACGATTATCGAAGGTGCCGGTCAGTCGGCGGACATCGAAGGACGCGTCAAGCAGATCCGTTCTCAGATCGAGAATTCGACGTCCGATTACGACAAGGAAAGACTCCAGGCGCGCCTTGCCAAGCTTGCCGGCGGGGTCGCGGTCATCAAGGTGGGTGCTGCTACCGAGACGGCAATAAAGGAAAGAAAAGCGCGGGTTGAAGACGCTTTGCATGCGACACGCGCAGCTGTCGAGGAGGGGATTGTCCCGGGTGGCGGTGTAGCTTTGCTGAGTTGTATCCCTGCTCTAGAGAAGTTGACCCTCGCGGACGACGAAGCCAGTGGAGTCAAGATCGTTAAACGTGCCCTCGAAGAGCCCATGCGTCAAATCGCTCACAATGCGGGTATGGATGGCGGCACTATTGTTGGCCGGGTACTGCTGTCCAATAACAGCCATTTCGGATTCAATGCTGAATCTGGTGACTTGAGTGACTTGGTTGTGGCGGGCGTAATGGACCCAACGAAGGTTACGCGCTTAGCGCTTGAGAATGCTGCCTCAATTGCAGGATTGATGCTTTCGACCGAGACTGTGGTAGCCGAACTCCAGGAAAAGGCAGACGTGGAGTTCACTGCCCGATCTGCGGACATGCAAAGCGGAAATTTCTAGCGACTGGCTGGCCCAAAAACCACCGAGGGTTCAAGGAATCGGTCCCGAAACCGCTTCAAGGTACCGAGCCTTATTTCTGCTTTTCCACGCAAACCTACACTCGATGCGAGCACAGCAGTCGATGTGACCCCTACTGTCTTCGGTCGAACTCATTTGGCAATCGTTCGAGTATGCGCGGAACAACGTAAGATCGAAAAAATTATCAATGTCCGAAGGTCAGGTTCCTCATAAATGATCCTTGATCGCCTTCTCGTGAAGTTGTCGGAAGGCGCGTTTCGTCCAGAATGACAGCCCTTTGACGATCGGATGCGCCGCGTCGGCAATAAATAATAATGGAAACGTGAGAGGGGCGACAAACCGTGTGGATAGCGGCCGCACTCGGATTGTCGGGGATGACCCGCTGAACCGACACCCGCATTTGCTAGCGCGGGTCCAGCAGAGATGGGCACCGTGTGTTTGGACCTCTTTAAGTAAAAAGCCGGACAAGAACCCGTCGATTGAACCCATAAACACAGCCAAGGCGACACTCGCAGCTTCGGGCTGTTTGGCGAGTTGATTTTCCAAATTTTCTCAAGGGAGCCTGGTACAAGTGGGCAGTTTTCCATGAATACTCAGTTATAGGGCGGGTATTCGCACACGTGTCTTCGTACTTGAGGCTGGCCGGATAGATCTCCTGGTCTCATCACGGGGCCAGTCTTCATAGACCATGCGAAGGCGTTTCAGGGGCTTTCGCGTTCCGCAAATGTCCCTATATATATAAGGATAGAGGTGGTCTTCTGTCCGGATGGGCCTAAGTCCATGGAACTCATGCAGAGGGAGATGTTTGTGGCGGTCGTCGAGGAGCGGAGCGTCCGGGGAGCCGCCGAGCGAGTCTTTCGTACGCAGCCCGCAGTAAGCATTGCTATCCGGAAGTTGGAAGAGGAAATTGGTGCGACCCTTTTTGACCGCTCCAAGCGGTACCAGTATCGTCTAACTCAAGTCGGCGAAGTCATGTACAGCTACGCCACGCGAATGCTCGATCTGCGCAGAGAGGCAGCCGGGGCGCTCGGTGATATCTGCAACCTCCGCTCAGGAAGGGTGCGCATCGGGGCCAATGAAAGCATCAGCCTGCATCTCCTTCCGAAGCTTGCGAAATCTTTTTTGAAGCAGCACTTCAGAATGCGGATGGAGGTGAAGCGCGAACGCTCGGAAAGCCTCCTTATCGACTTAAAGGATCGCAAGCTTGACCTCGCCCTGATTTCTTTCCGGCCAGACGACAAGGAGCTAGATTGCAAATTTATCATGCGGGATGAATTGGTTCTGATTACGAGCCCGAGCCATCCGCTGGCCTCGAAGGACAGCGTACGAATCAGTGATCTGAGCGAGGAATCGCTTCTCATAATGGAACTTTCGATGTCCTCGCCTTGGCACAAGAAGATCGCTGAAGCGTTCGTCAAGGTGAAGGCTAAGCTGAATCTTACCGTGGAGAACGCGCCGATTGAAACCATCAAGAAGATGGTGGCGATCGGACTCGGGGTGGGTCTTGTTCCCTTGATGTGCGTCCGCCACGAACGCCAGAGAAGGGAACTGGCGGTGATGGAGGTGAAAGGGTTGCATCAAAAGCGTTCCGTTTGGCTCGTGAGTCGCAAGGCCATTCACTCTCACGCGGCGAAGGCTTTTGTGAGTGTAGCCGTAACTTTCGGAACGAGCAGGCCCTTGGGCGAACGTATCTTGGCTCCGAAACAAGGAGCGCATGCCGTCCCGCACAGCGACGAGGTACTTTCTTGTGAAACGGTCAGCTTAGGGCGTTAATCGTGGTTCGTGCACAGTCAGATTCTCTGGAGGCTCCTTTGATAGAGATCATTTCGACAACAACAAGTCCCAAAGCAATTGGTCCCTTCTCGCAAGCGATAAGGGCAGGCGGTTTCGTCTTCGTCTCCGGCCAACTGCCGATCGATCCAGCAACCGGAGAGATCGTTTCCGGCGATATTTCCTTCCAGACGGAGCGCGTAATCGAGAACCTGAAGACCGTTCTCGCTGCGGCGGGTTCGTCGATTTCAAAGGTCGTAAAGACCACGATTTTTTTGCAAGACCTCGGCGACTATTCGGCCGTAAACGATGTTTACGCCCGCTATTTCTCCTCCGCACCCCCGGCAAGGTCTACGGTCGAAATCGCACGCCTGCCAAGGGACGCGCGCATAGAGATCGAGCTTATGGCGCTAGCATAGATTGCCGCCGCTATTCTCGCGGACTCGATCAGGGAACCGCAGCGACCGGCGCAATCCAATTGACCGTACCTTGACATCGCACTATCTAGACCGATGCGAAAATATGCATTTCTTGGGCATCTGGCACGACACTTTGGATCTCTCCGGCATTTTCGGGCCGTAGCCGGTCGACCCGACGAATGGTTGGTACGGAATAAATGCTGTCGAGGATGCTCAGTCTATTCGCAGCCTTTCTCATCGGGGTGTTCAGCGCTCTTCTATTCGGATGGAGCATTACCCGAAAACGGTTAAGTACTTTGGAGCGCAACGTCGACCAACCTGGTGAGCTAGCGTTCGGGGGCGTTCATCGAACCTTCGCACAAATGAAGCCGTGGGAACGCGCTGAACTTTCCGCGCTGCTGGAAAAATCAACTGTCCATCCACTTTCTGAAATCGCGCAAGGTCCGCAACATCACTTGATTTTGACTGCACGCGGAGAATTTCTAGAAATGTCGGAAGAATTCTGTGCGCTGGTCGGGTATTCGCGTGACGAGCTTCAGGGAAAACCGATCGACTGGCTCACAGCCCCTGAAACGGTGCACATCCCGAGACACCGGGCTGCGGTGTTCCGTTTCGGATCGTGTCGCGCGCTGTGGATGTTTGTTCATCGCGAGGGCCGGCCAATCCTAGTGCGCTACGAATGGCGACTTCTATCGGGCTTGTCGATAGAAATGACTGTGGAGGCACTCGGCAACTCCTCCTCCGTTGCGAGACTTCCTTCGCTGAATGCGGAAGATGGCGTCAATAAGGGTACCTAGTTGGCGTAGGTCGGTGGACCGCGCCAGAAGTGCTTTGGTAGTCACTAGAGGACTTGGAGGTAGCGGGGCAGCAACACTTTCTTAGAAACTCACAATAAATAAAATTAAACAGGCTACGCGGCAGTTTTGCTTGACCACCCGTACCGCTCTTGCTACAAACATTTGCAATCCACTTTTCAGCGGCACTTGCCGCGAGTGGCTGAGAGAACAGGCCCGATGAAGCTACGGCAACCAGGTCCCGAGAGTCCTCGGTGGTACTCCTGCCCAGTACAGGAAAGATAAGCTCCTTGGCTGACCAACACCGGGCGGCCGACTTTCACTCCTAAGGGAAGCCTGGCCGGAAGCAGCGCAAGAGTTCCGTGTTTCGATGCGACGACGGGGCCCGCTTGCCGCAAAGGCGAGTGTGTGTCGAGTTGCTTATAAGAGGGGAATACAGCCAACGGATGACTAAAGGGCTCGCGAACGAGAATGTGGTCGTTATAAAGGTCGGAGGTTCCATCTTTAAGAGAGACGCAGCGTACCGGACTGTGGCGCGCCACTTGCGAGAACTCGTCGAACGGACGACAGCTGAACAGTACATAGTGGTAGTTTCGGCGCGCGATGGAGAGACGAACCGACTCGAACAGTTGGCACGAACCCTTACCCCCATGCCGTCGGCGAGAACGCTCGATCTGTTGTGGTCAACGGGAGAACTGCGCTCGGTGGCATTTCTAACCCTGCAGCTTGAGGCCGCGGGAATTCGGGCCGTGGGGTTAAACATTCACGAGACGGGATTGCAGGTCGGTGAAGACCCACACGCTCCAGACGGATTCTTTTCGAAGCGGGAGTCCATGAGGTCGGCGCTTGCGGAATTTTCGGTTGTGGTGGTACCCGGTTTTCTGGCCACGAATGAGGACGGCGTGATCACTTCGCTCGGCCGTGGTGGCTCGGATTTTTCCGCGGTTGTTCTCGCCCTTGGACTTGGTGCTTCGCGGTGTGAGCTTGTGAAGGACGTTCCGGGTTACTTCGCGGTGGATCCGAAACGGGACCGGAGGGCGCGGCATCTTCCAGAGATCTCGTACGACGAAGCATTGGGCATGGCCGATTCGGGGTGCGAATTGGTTCAGCGGCAAGCGTTAGTCGCCGCGGCAGCCTCGGGCCTCAAGCTTGTGATTCGAAGTTTGAAACCCGGAGAACCGCACACGGTTGTGGGTTCCGCGAGTCGAGGAATCTTGGTGCGGACCGGAAGCCCTAATCCGCGAGGTGCGCGAATGAAAAAGCGACCCCGCAATTCCGGATCCCATGACTGAGTTCGTGGACGGAAGCACGCAGCTACGGCATCCAAGCCAGCGTGACCAATGACTATCAGGAGTCAAGCCGGCCTTGAGCGTACTGAAGCGCAGACGAAATATACGTATGGAGATTACAAGGCCACACTGTCACGACTCGTTACGTCATCCGTTAGCTGCGAGCTCTATTTGTGCTAGATCATTCGTCATATAGACCCGATGCCCGGTTTCTCCTTCAGCAGTGTTAGAACGACTTGCTTTGATGAGATGCCACATTTGTCTTCGTGGGATAGAACTTGGCGAATGTGATGAACATCAGGGTGAGAAGTGCAAAGTCTAGGACGCTGCCCTCAGGGCCAACGGTTCCACCCGTAAGCCAGCGAGGGCCATGGAAACTGGAATTCAGAAGATGTCCTTGCGCTAGCAGTCCGCTATCCGGCGCAGAAAAGATGAATGACTCGGCATAATCCGTGGCCGAGTGAAAGCCGATGACAAACCACAGATTTCCCGTGCGCTGCAGCGTGAAGCACGCAAACAGTCCGAAAAGTGCTACGGAAAGTGCCCCAACCCAACCTTCCCCCGGATTGGAAATATGAAGCGCACCAAACAAGATGGACATTAGAATTGCTGCGGGCCAGAACCCTATGCAAGCGCCCAGTGTGAATTGAGCATAGCCTCGAAATAGAAATTCCTCCAGCACGCCGACGAAGAGAAATGCGATGGCCCACAGCGCAGCGAACTTGATAAGCACACCACCCGCCAGCGCGAGCGTGCCGAAGGAGAATCCGCCGAGCGCAGACATCACTAGCATTTCAACGGATTCGAACGCGAGTCCAGCCAGGATACCTTGCCAGAAGTTCCGTCCGAATGCGCTCCGAAGGGAAAGGCCATAAGTGCCAAACGGCTTCCTTTCAATCCGGCTCATGATCGCGGCAGCAAGCAACACGACGATGATACCGGCTCCTTCGATCATGATTTGAAATTGTGCGGTTAATGTGCCGGCTGTTGAAGATTTCGCGATCGCTCTCGCGGCGGGTATCTTTCGCAGGCCAAACTGCACTAGCAGCAATTGTAGCCCGACGAGAAAAACTAGGAACAGTACGAGTCGCCACCCCGCTCGTATGCCATTTGGACCGATAAATATTTTTCGCGAACCATCCGGCCCAGGTCCGACAGTGGTAGCCGCAGTATCAGGGATCTTCGACAAGTCCAGGTCCATATTCTCCGTATTATACGTATCTGAGTGACCGGTTTGTTTCGCGCCTGGCCAAGCCCTGGAGATGAAAGTCTGTTTGAGACAGACATGGCGTCGAGAGCGCTGGCTCCTTCACTGGGGTCGAGCTCATCGTTTTCGAGGGTGTTCCACGGTTTGAAACGGCAAAGTCAAATCCGACTAACCCACGTTTTTTGACTCCAAAAGGTTGCGGAATTTCATTGAGCTGGGAGCAACGAAACGTAGAACTCTCGGGTGGTCCTGCGGCCCAACCTTCCGTAGATGTTCTCCGAACGCAGAGGCCACGCGCACAAATGCGCTCGCAACGGAAGGCAACGTTTCGCATCGGCGAACGAGCCAGACAGAACGCTTTTGGCGAAATCCGGCGATCTCAACGAGCGTGAGCTCTCCTCTAGCTACTTCATCACGGACACACATAAGAGGAACGAATCCGACACCTAGGTCGAGTGCGACCATCTTCTTTACCGTCTCGATGGGAGCATTTTCGACTTGGAGATCGAACCGGCCGTTGCTTCGCAACAAGCCGTCAACCACGAATTTGTGCCAGGGAGAGTTACGAGATACATGCATCATGAGAAGCCGTTGGCCGACGAGATCCTTCAATGTCACATTTCGTTTGGTTGCCAAAGTATGTTTTGGATTGGCGATAAGCACTAATTCGTCGTCTGCGACGATCGAGGAGACCAGCCCGGAATCGTTGGGACGAAACGATAGCAGTGCGACGTCGAGCTTGTGTTCCGTGAGATCCGCCAATAACTCTTCGGATTTGGCGCATTTTACTTTAAAACTGATATCGGGGCAGACTTTGAGGAAGGCCTTTGCCAACTGTGGCAGCAGATAGAGACTGATACTTTCGTTGGCCCCCAGGTGGAAACGTCCCATTCGGTGTCGGGAAGCATCCGCGAGCTCAGATACTGCCTCATCTCGCAGGACCAGCATGCGCTTGGCCGAATGGTAGAGGGTCTCTCCAATTGGGGTGAGGCGGAACGCGTATCGCTTGGAGCGATCGAACAATAGAACTTCGAATTCTTGTTCTAACTTGCGGATCGCGATACTTACGGCCGGCTGAGTCCGGAATACATGCGCCGCAGCCGCGCGAACACTTCCCAACTCGACAACAGCCACAAACATCTCGACTTGCATGAGTTCCATAGAGAACCTATAGCGGCTAGGGTGAAGCAGTCAACCGAACGAATTGTTCCACGGCGAGAATGCTTGTAGCCAACCGGATACGCGAACTCTTGTCACCGCGCTGATCGTATCGGTGATCACACAGTGGGCAGCACCTTCGAGTGCTCTGCGTCAGGGAATCGCCTGACTCGGGATCCGCCCCACACCTATGGCTTCGCTCGACAAAGATGAAAAGATCAGCTGCAGAATCGACGCGCCAGTTCCACCAGAGCGTCACGGCATTCTAGAACATCACTTATCCGGACATACTCCTTCAGCCCATGCAATCCCTCACCGCCGGGCCCGAAAACGACGGTGGGAATGCCCGCGGCAGCAAGAACCGCAGCATCGGTCCAGTATGATACGCCTCCTCGTTCTGGCGTTCGGCCGATGCTACGTAGCGCATCCTCCAACTTGAAGGGCAATTCATGATTAGGTGGCGTCTCAAAAGGAACCCGATCAAACATTAGCTCAGCCGAAGAACTAAACTCGCTGTCCTGTTCCTTTAAGTCAGAGAGAATCTTCTGAACTTCGGCCAACGCGATGTCCTTTGGTTCGGTACCGATCGTGCGGCGTTCGAGCTTCAGTGTGCACCGATCGGGATAGGTGCTGAGCTCGCGGCCCCCCTCAATCAGCGAGGCATGTAGCGAACCGGTGCCCTGAACCGGGTGGGGTGGCCTTGCCTGGATCTCCCGATCCAGAGCTTCAAGACGCGACAGAACCCGTCCCATACGAAGAATTGCATCACGCCCATCGCGGCATCGGCTTCCATGTGCCGCGAGTCCAGTGGTCGTAATTTCGACCCAAGAAAATCCTTTGTGTCCGACCACTACCATCAAGTCGGTGGGCTCCGTGACGACTGCTGCGTCGGCGCGCCACCGTTTTACCAGTTCCTCGGCCCCGAGGCTGGCGTGTTCCTCGTCGGCCACTGCAGCAACAATCAAACGTCCCGCTTTTAGGCCACCGGAGGTAGCGAGCTTGTGGGCGGCACCCAGCATGGCCGCTACCCCCCCCTTCATGTCTTGCGATCCCCGACCGTAGAGTCGGCCGTCCAGTTCAACTGGCTGGAAAGGCGCAATCATGTCGGCAACGCCGACCGTGTCGGTGTGACCACAAAACATCAGCGACTTGCCCGGAGACTTGCCTTCTAGTACTCCGACAACATTCGGGCGGCCCGCGGAAACATCGCTAACTTCTACCTTCAATCCCCAAGAAGACATCGCTGAGGCAATCGCGGCTGCGATTGCCTTCTCACCTGCACCCCCGGGAACCAGAGAGGGATTTACTGAGTCAATTGCGATCAAGTCGCTGAGGAGCTGGATAGTTGGGTCAGACATCGGCTTTTCACTCCGAATTTTAAAGTTCACTCCGACGACCAATAGAGTTGCACTTCCAAATTTGTCGTTTAATTCGTTCGCTCGCCTTAATAACCGTCCGTCGCAATCACGAATTACGGCTTTTTCGTGACCAGAATTGCAAGGGCCTTGTCAATCCCTGAGTCGCGGCCCCTGGTGAGATCCTCTGCGGTAAAGACCGGGATGTCGATATCGGGGGGCACGCCTGCCCCGTCGAATGCCTTTCCTTCTTTCGTGAGGTAGATCTCGTTTGGCAACCAGAACTCCCACCCATTCGGCAGCTTGCGGTGCAGCGTGTCCGAGAAGACCCCCTGGGTGTTCGTGCCGACGCGCGTAGCTCGCGGCTCTCGGTCGAGCAGCGCCATCGTGAAAGTTTCGGCGGCGCTCACGCTGTCCGCGCTCGTGAGAAGTACAACGGGCCCGCGGAAGCCCGGCCTAGTGCTGACCTTCACGATGCTCGGCTGAGGTTCCGTGCGCTGACCGGTGTCCTTGGTATCGTTGCGTACTACCTTGTTGTACGCCAGGTACGGGTGTGTCGCTAGACGAGACGCGATGGAGATGCCAAATACGTCGGAGCCCCCAGAATTAATGCGGACATCAATCACCAAACCTGTCAGGTTCGCCGAGTTCTTGAAAATGTCGTCGAGCGCGGTTTCGAGAGCATTGAGCTGCTCCGAGAATTCTGCGTCACGAACATAGTTGTCAAACGAATGAATACGGAGGTAACCGACCGAGTTCTCGAGCAAGGCATACTCCAGCTGCCCATTGCAGAAGCTGTGCAAGTCGCCGTGGACATACGTTGTGCGGATGATATCGGTGATGCGGCCTGAATGCTCCTTCTGCATCCAGTCCGCACTTGGCCGGTGCCCATGAAATTTCTTATCCAGCGATTTGGAAAAAATTCCGATGTGCGCGTCATGCAGCGGCTCGACCATCCGACTCAATGTTTCGAAGAGATCCTCCGGTGTGCTGTTCACGGTCACCGTAGGGCGAAACTTCTCGTCTATCGCCTTCCAATCCATCTGCCGTAGTGCGAAGAAAGCGTAGTTTTCCGCAAAAGTCTGCCAAAAAATCGCGTAATTTGTGAGCGGCGTGTCGGCAACCGCTTGATCACAGGATTTTGGACGCGCGTTGGTGCGGCGCAACAATACACTCGAAGCACTGCCGTCGTGATGCACCCAGCGTGTATCGGGAGAAGCTCCTGCGGTGAAGCGCATGACCTCTCCGTCGGCGGCAAGTACAGTTTCCGGAGCATTCCTCGCTACGACGCGCAATTTCCCTTTTGCTACCGCAATGCAACTGATCGCTGTAACTTCAAACGATTGCGCCTCGCCACCCTGAATCTCGAAGAGCGTCCCATATCCATCAGCTAGCCACAGGCCGTCGAGGGTAGAAGGCATTGCGAGCATGCCCAAAGCGCCGAGGAAAAGAGAAACGCAGGCAGCCAAAGTGGCCATCACCACGAGGATCACCGACCATTTCGCAGCATCGCGGTGAACTTTCACGTGGGCCTCTTGTGCTCCCGGTCGATTCGGCTGCAAATAGCCGAATGCGAAAAGACAGTGCAAGTACCAAGGTTGGCCGAACCGAAGGACGGGGCATCCAGAAAGGCGGGTTGGTACAAGGGTAGCAAGATCATGCTCTTCGCTGAATGAATCGCCAGCGCAAAGCGACCACCTTGAACTATGGTGATCGCCCAACGGCCATCCTTCTGCACCGAGAATATCCCACCAGAAATGGAGACACATCCTATCTAGGGTTCTCCTCAATGTTAAGTATCTTCGCGGCCAGATTCACAGCGTCCGTTAACGATCGCAGTTGGTGTTGTGCCTCATGCCAATTCCCGGCATCAATGCTTTCAAGTACCCCTGGCATAACTGCGGCATCATAGCCGTTGTAAAGTGCGGGCGCGAAAATTGCATGTTTGAACCAAGGTCGACCAGGCAACCCGTCGGTAAGGAGAAATGCTTTCTCAGCATCGACCAGAGCTCTATTGATTCGATGTAGATCCAGAACCCGTGTTTCGTCTGCCAGCATCGATTGAAACTGACGTCTTACACTCCGGCCATTGTCGGTTAACCTCTTTGCAGCATCGATCGCTGGCGCAAAATCTAGACGACCGTCTTGTCCCAGAAGCACAAGTTTCCGGTGAATTCCGTCAGTAAACTTTTGAATTTCCTGACCGTACTCTTCGTAGTCAAGTGGCAGCAGATCTGCCCCGGAAAGGCGAAGGACTTCTAGTCCATAGAAGCGCGCCGCCGCCACATGGTAAGTGAAATGAGGATCTCCAAACTTTTCCATCCAGCGGTAGTCATCAAATATCGAGTGATAGACTCCGGAAGGCCCGTCAAATCCAAAGTCAGTAGCCGGAATCCCCAAATGGTCGAAAAAAGATACAAAGTCGGTGCCGCTCCCGAGATTACCGATTTCGATGGTCTGTTCCGAGATCGGTCTTAACTCAGGGGCAGCGCCAATTTGATTCAACGACACAGCCACAGCGTTCGGTATGGATCCCGGCCTGAGAACTTGTCGAAGTTCGTTTTGCAGTTGTTCGTTAGCCCGTTCCAATACAGATCCACCTACTGGATCGGGAACATCTGCAGCGACCTCCAACATGAACCGTTTTAGAGACGGTGCGGCAGCAGCTACGAAACGGTCACCACCCACAGCCGAATCCAAGTCCAGGTAAGCGATGGCTTTCTTTTTGAGTTCTGTTGAATGTTTCTCCGTCCACATCGTGGACCCAAATTCGTCTGGTTCTTCCGCATCCCAACTGCAGAGCCAGATCGATCGGTGCGGGTGCCAACCGGTTTTTAGCAAAGCACCTAAGCCTCGCGCCATTTCCAGCATTGCGGTAGTGCCGCTACTCGGATCTGATGCTCCGTAAACCCATGCATCGCGATGGTTGCCAGCGACTACTATCTCTTCCCCTTCGGCTTCCGTGTCGCCGGGAATCTTGGCCACAACATTCCAGATTGTACGAACGGGAGATTTCATCTGAACATCAAGGTGAACCTTTGCTGCTCCCGGCCCCAGGTGGTAAGTGAATGGCAACGCCCCCTGCCAGTCCGGAGGGGCCACCGAGCCGGTCAAATTCTGCAAAATGTGCTTGGCATCGCCGTACGAAAGGGGCATCACCGGAATATGGGGAACTGTGGATCCATCGGCCTTGACGCCCGGATAAATGAAGTCGTAGAGCACGGAGCCTCGTTGTACGCCGGACTCGGGACGCCAAGGACCCACCGGATACACATTACCCTTGTGATAGCCGTCTTCTTGCGGATCTGAATAAATGATTAAAGCAGCGGCCTTGTTTCGTTCTGCCATCATGGCCTTCACGCCGCGATAACACTGGCCGTACCGGACGATGACGATCTTACCTTCCACCGGGATGCCTGCTGATCGCAGAAACTCAAAATCTCCTGGCGAACCGTAGTTGGCGTATATCACTTCGGAGGTCACTTCTCCGGAAGCAGAAAAAGCATTGAAGTTCGTGGTGACTTTTGCATCCCTTGAAGCTGGATCCAGACCCACAAACTCGCGACTCGGCCCTGAAAATGATACTGGCGCTAACAAGTCAAAATGTATGCTACTGGGCTCGGACAGCTGAGCCTGGAATTCTTCAATTTCGGCATCGAGCCCATAGCGGCGGAACTGCTGCAGTACATATTCGGCGGTTCTGCGATCGCCCGGACTACCGGCGATATGCGGTTCCGCCGTTAGAACTTTAAGGTGAGCTGCAGCGCTGGCCGGGTCCGGAACCGCCATGAAGGCTTTTTCTATGATTCGCTCTTTTGTGCTTCCGCGAGGTGAAAATCCATCGAGGTTCGTCGGTGTGGTTTGACAGCTGGAAGTAGCAGCAATCAACAGGCTGAGCCCGAGGCACCGACACAAACGATTGAGGTACACAATCCCTCCAAGGCTCTGGTTCCTACCCTTTCCTGAGGCATCTGCAGCAATCAGGTAAAGGCACGCCGAATCCAGAATTCCTCTGCGGGACACTTTGCCCTGCGTCTTTCATTGCCTCATTTGGAATTCCATCGGCGATACAAACGTATCATGAGCAAAGAGGCAGTGCAAGGTCGTTCACTTTGTGCTCCGGTACAAGGATTTGACTGCGACGCCACTTACGGTTGTCATTGGCAGGTGGGCCGGCAAATCTTATGTAGCAATCGCACTTTACCCTGCCTCGATACAGATGCATCATCCTGAAGCTCGCGCGTGATTACCGGTTGACTGCGCTGAGCCACGGCAGCACAGCGGCTCGTTGCCAATCAACGAACGAGAATGTCAGACCTTATTCACCGCATCATTGCTACAGGCGATTGTTAACCGAAGGTTCCGTCGCGATCGTCATGTATCATCGGCATGCCTCTATCCAGTGTTTTGTGGGGATTTCTCACTTCCAGCCTAGATGCGGGCATCCGTACCTGTCAAAATACGGTCGTTCAGCTCGGGATCGGTAGCGCCTTCTGTGTTGAAAACCAACACTTTCGAATTCTTTCCAAGGTGAAGCGCTTTGCGAAGTGGCTCAAATTCTTCCTGTGTCAGTACGGCCCAGAGGCTCGCCAATCCGCAAGCCCCGGAAGTACCGGAAATTATTGCGTTGTCCTCATTTGTTGGATGTGCCAGGCGGTAAACGGCTTGGCAGGCATATGTGTCCGGGATTGCCAAAAATGCGTCGGTATACTCAACGAGAAATGGGAAGGCGACGAGCGAAACTTCGCCGCAATTCAGGCCCGCCATTACCGTGTCACGCGTTTCGATCGCGATCCTTCGTCTGGCACGAAACGACTCCAGGACGCATGGAGCTGCAAGCGGTTCGCAGCTCACGACGTAAGGTCGGTGGGTGCCGTAGGTGTGCCACAGCCAGTGCAGCATTGCGCATGCAAAACCACCCACACCTGCCTGAACGAATACTACGTCCGGAATAGAACTTCCCCACTGGTGTGCACACTCCTCGAGAACAGAAGCGTATCCGGCCATGATGAAACTTGGGATTTCTTCGTAACCCGGCCAAGAAGCGTCAGACACGATCTTCCAGCGCATCAATTCTGCGGCCTTGGTGGCGGCTCGCACCGTTTCGTCGTATCCACCCGAGATTATCGTTACCTCTGCTCCTTCTCGCCTAATTGCCTCTATCCGCGCAGGCACCGTGTACTGCGGCACAAACACTTGAGCCTTCAGATTGAGATTGCGTGCGACCCTTGCCACCGCCCGTCCGTGATTGCCGTCAGTAGCGCAAGCGAGAACAGCGTCCTTCGGGATTTCTCCTTGTTCAAGCAAGCGCGATACCGCGTACGAGACACCGCGAATCTTGAACGAGTCAAGGCCGCCTATGTTTGACTCGTCCTTAACCAACAGCTCTGCAACGCCCCAGTCGGCGGCAATCCCCGGCAAACTTCTGAGCGGGGTATGCAGATCCGGCCGACCAGCGAAGAACTCCGCGACGCGATCGTAATCTTGGTTCTTCAGCCGTCCGACACGAGGAGGGTTATTTCGAGCGCTGTGGTTAAGCAAGAAATTGCCGCTAGAAGTGTCCATTGCTTCCTGTGTGGCCTAAGTGGATTTTCTGCGCGCTGCAGCAAGACTTAGGGCCCTGGCCTTGATGTTTTCTCATCGTCGTCCCTGATACACTTCCGAAGGTCCCGGAGAGAAATACACTACCGGTCTCCATTATGGACACAAAACGCAACCATGATGCATTTGTATCAACACCAAATGCTGCAGCGGCAGAGTATATGTGGAAAACACAAAAGATGTCAAAGACCGGTAGTGCAGAGGGTGCGTCTGACGCTGACAGGTGTGTGATGCAAATGTAGCTAGATCGTGATTGGGTCTTGTGTCAGCAACAGGCGCTCACTACATCGAGGTGTGGAATGAAGCAAAAACAAACACAGAATGACTCCACTTACAATTGCATGCACGGCTTGATCCCCAGACGCCAGGAGCTGATTAGGCCTGCTCTCGAACATCCGCAGGACTACGTTTTACTCAGTTTGCGGGCCGCCGCTCGCATGCTCAAGGCCGATCCCATGACAACGCTCCGCACAATCCGCGATATGGGTTTTGCAAACTATCCTGCTTTCCAGAAATTCTTACACGAATTGTCCGTATCGCAAGCCACGATGCTGGATATTGCGAAGATGTCCGCCGCGGATGTTCCATCCAGCATTCGTGACTCGCTCAATATGGATATGCGGAATTTGCGGGCACTTCGGAACACGCTAGACGAGAAGAAAATCAAGTCGTTGGTCAATAAGCTGTTCTCAGCGAATCGCGTTTACTTAGTAGGAAGCGATCAGGCCGCTTGTCTCGTCAAGTTCATGCAATACACGTTGTCGATTCTAGGTCGACACTCATTCACTCTCGTTACGGCGGGAGAAGTTGTGAATACACTCCGAGCGGTGGGCCGCCGTGATCTCGTCATCTGCATCAGTTTTGGACGCGGACTGCTGCAAACTGTCGAAGGGTTAAAAATAGCGAAAGCAAACGGAGCACATTGTGTAGGCATTACCGACACCCACGTGTCCCCCATAGCTAGACTTTCTAACCAATATTTTGTTGCGTCACTCGAAGGGCCGTCCTTTGCAGGATCTTACGTTTCGTCAATGGCACTGATCAATGTGATTTTGGTGGCATGCGTCAGTTCGCAAAGATCAAAAATTACGGCTCTTCTCAAGGACTCGGACAAAGAGCACAAGACGGGCTTCAGGTGGTATCGAGGAGATTCTGCCTGCTAGGGGGAGCGGAGCAAATCTAAACCTGACTGCCCTCGTGCCATTCCGTTCACCATAAAAGGGTTCCCGTACCTAGGTGATCGAGGGAGGAGAAATCAAGAGTCGAGACCAACTCGTTTTGCGAGGCCCCTGAGCCTCGGGTCCAAGTTTCGGCCTAGGAGCCTAGGATCAACCTTAATGTAAATCAGATATGCGGTGTGCTTATCAAACGCATTCTGAAACCATGTGAACGCCTCATCCATTTCGCCCAGCGCAGCGCACAACGCTGCCATTTCAAATGGCGGAACATATCTCCGCCTGGCCGATTTCTTCAACTGCGCGAGTACCGATTTTGCGTGCGATTTCTTGCCGGCGACTGCATATGCATAACCCAATGCCGCCAGCATCATTAGACTCTCTCCCGACAGAGAAACTGCCACTCGCAACTCCGAGATGGCCTCTTCGAACATCGACTTCTCCAGATACGAAAGACCCAAACCCCAATGCGCCGGGAAAAAAGTTGGCTCCATTTCTAGGATGTTCCGATATTGGTCGATGGCCTCGTCATACCGTCGCGCATGGCACAGGGTCCAACCCAGATCGGCACCGATATTAATTGACAGCGGACTTAGTACCCAAGCACGGCTCATCTCAGCGAGAGCTTCAACGTGGCGGCCAGTCGCAGTCAAATAGTCGGCGTACCATTGATGCGCCGTCGCACAATTCGGATCAAGCGCGATGGCCTGCTGAAATTCCTTTTCAGCCTCCTCCCACTCCCATTCGGATAGCATTTTGGAGCAAGCCAGCGTCGTATGAGCCTCGGCGAGACCGCCGTCGAGCTCCAGTGCTCTTCTTACCGATGCCATTGCCCGAGGGTAAGCAATTTCGGCTGGCATGAACCCGTATAGGCAAAGAACGAAATAGCAGTTAGCCAAGCCCGTATAAGCGAGTGCACAGCGACGGTCATGTCGGATCACGTGCTTGAGATGTTCTATCGCATTCTTGATTCCTGCTTCAGTCCTTTTTTCGAAATGATGAAGGCCCTTCACGTAATGGATATACAGTTTCGAGACGGGCGAGTGGGAATCCATCGGCGCTAGCTCAATCCCAGTTAAGTTGAAGGAAGCGGCCGATCGTTTCGACAATGGCCCGCCGTGCAGGCTTCCATGGCAGGTATTCTTCCAAAGTGTTTTACTGGCCGAGGAATCTATCAACTCCGCCGTAATTCGCAGTTGTTGACCGTCGCTAAACTTAACACCGCTTATCACCATCTCTGTATTCGAGACTCTTCTGTCTTGGACGGTTTGTTTCAATTCTTGCGAGTCATATAATACGCGGTTTTCTGCTATAGGCTCCGCGAGGATTCTTCTATTCGAATCGACACTGATCACTGAGGCTACGAACCGGTAACCTCGACGGAGAAGCGTCTCAACGTATTGAGGGTGTCGTGCGTCATCGCGCAGGACCGCCCGAATGTGCCGGAGACAAAAATTTATTCCGTTGTCAAAGTCAACATACGTACTACTGTTCCACAATACTTGACCAATCTCTTCTCGGGTGACCATCTCGCCGGCCCGGCGCACGAGCATGGCGAGAATTCTAGCCGGCTGGGGTTGCAGTCGGCACCGCACACCCGAGTCATAAATCTCGCCGGTGCGTAAGTCGAATGTGAACGGGCCGAATCGAACGACATTGGCATAATTCAGATCAGTTGATGGGTGGACCGTCATGGCAGGCTCAATTCCTTCTTAATCAATGTTTCGGTCGTTGAGCGTTGCCTTCCTCAGATCAAACTCAGGCAAAACTAAGTCGCGATCTATTGCTGTTCTTAGGTGACCGACATAAAACTCTAGCACACGCCCGTGAAAGACCAACCACCAAATGCCCATTTGTCCGTACTTTCGCCTGCGCCTTCTAATCCAACCATTTTTGAAGCGATGGCCTGTGTCACAAACTTCTAAAGTTTTTGGGGCATGGAATGACATCTCATCAGTGTTTGTCTAAATATCGGATACGAGGGAGACATTTGTGAAGAAATGCCACTGGCTGTGCAAATCCTTGGTATTGCTTGGCCTTGGCTCATTCAGACTATGCGCGCAGTCACCGGCGACTCTGGAGACCGAGTTCGACACAGCGGACGCCCGAGTGATGGCCGAGATCAAGCAGCACAGTGAGACTAGGCCGAACATCGAGTACCTTTCAGACCTCGTCGGCACGCGGCTAACCGGATCGGCAGAGCTCAAAAGAGCCAGCGAATGGACCAGCGATAGGTTCCGTGAGTACGGCCTTACTAACGTCCACCTTGAGTCATGGACCATCGCTCATTCCTGGGCCCGTGGGACAGCGCGTGCCAAGATCGTGAGACCGACTGAGCATGCGCTGGTGATTACTTCCGCAGGATGGGCACCGAGCACGCCCGGATTGGTACGCGGCTCGGTCGTGTATGTGGACGTGAATCAAAAGGAAGACCTCCAGAAATTCACAGGCAAGCTTAAGGGAGCAATCGTCATCCTCCGAGAGCCGGAGACCCTTTGGTCGCCGACGCAGTCGGCCGAGTCGTTCGCACTCAAACCCCTTCAGGAGTTCCCTCCGCCTTATCGGCCTGCCTCTCATGTCGAGGTAAAGACATGGCAAAGCATACGTGATCAGTTTTTGAAAGAACAAGGAGTACCCGCAATCTTGCGAGTTTCCGGGAACGGCCGCGGGCCGCTCCAAACGGATAGACGAAACGATGAAGGATTTGAAATTGGTGCGATACCTACTGGATTTGTAACTACTACAGGGTACCGTGTGATCTTAAGGTTGTTGAAGCGTGGACCGGTTCAGATCGAAATCGAGATGACAAATTCGATCGGCGACAAACCCGTACAGGTATACAACACCGTCGCCGACCTGCCTGGCAGTGAGAAGCCTGACGAAGTCGTGATTCTGGGAGCGCACCTGGACACTTCCGATCTGGTAGCCGAAACCATCGACGCCAGCATGGGGTCGATTTCAGTGCTCGAAGCAGCGCGCGCCCTAGCGAAAACGGGCCTAAAACCGAAACGTACGATTCGATTCATACTGTTCACCGGCGGTGAGCAGGGTCTGGCAGGCTCTACAAAGTACGTGGCAGCACATAAGGACGAACTTGCCAAGGTTTCAGCCGTGCTCGTGCATGATGCTGGAGCGGGACGCGTGCTGACCATAGGCTTGCATGGCAACTATCAGGCTCGTGAGGTCGTCGATAGAGTTCTGGAACCGCTCGGGGACCTCCATTTGCTCGAGCCGACTATGGGGTGGTCATTCGCGACTGACCACGCCCCCTTCGCCGCAGCGGACGTACCCGCGTTTTTCTGTATTCAAGATCGCGTTGAATCTTCTCCGACGCTCAACAGCCAGTCCGATACGTTCGATGGTGTCTTGTCTGACAGTTTGAACCAAGGGGCGGAGTTGCTGGCGACGTGGGCCTACAACACTGCGCAACTGCCCGAGATGATGCCGCGGCGACAACTTCCGAAGGAAGAGGCCACTTTACCGAAGGCCAGCTCACCCGACGAGCCGGTGTCAGATCCGATTGCTGAAATGGACGCGAACATTCTAGCGCAGGTCAAGTCCGACCAAAAAGAACTTATGGCTAATCTCGAACATCTGGTGGACCAGATCGGGCCGCGCCTGACCGGTTCGTCAAAACTCGACGAGGCGAGTCATTGGTCGGCCGATTTGTTTCGTAAATATGGCCTAGCTAACGTGCGCTTGGAGCCGAGGACGATTGCTACTGCGTGGAGTCGTGGGACCGCCCTCGCAAGAGTCATCGCGCCGACCGAGCAGACGCTTACAATTGCTTCCGCCGGATGGTCCGCAAATACGAACGGGACGGTGCGTGCCAACGTCGTCGGAATAAAGGCGCGAACCGCGGAAGATTTGCAGGCGTTTAAAGGGAAGCTTCGCGGAGCTATTGTTCTTGCCGGCGAGCCCCTGGATTACGATCAACCACGCAACCCGATGGTGACACCCTACCAGGAAATATCGATTCCGGTTGCCCTTCCGCACATGTCCGGGCAGTCAATGAATGTCTATGATTTGATCAACTTAGATACCGCCCAAATGGCCTTCTTCAAGGATCAGGGTGCCGCCGCAGTGTTATTTCCGTCGGACAAATCTTATGGCCTTCTGGACGTTTCCACGGAGACGCGAAGAGAGTATAGGGTCGGCTCCTATCCGCTAGCCTATGCGACGCAAGAGAGCTACCGCCTCCTGTGGCGACTTCTCAAGAAGGGACCGGTACAAGCGGAAATAGAAATTCACAATACTTTTAGCGATAAGCCGGTCGAGGTATACAACACTATCGCCGAAATCCCCGGCACGGAGAAGCCCGACGAGGTGGTCATTATCGGCGCCCATTTGGATTCCTGGGACCTCGGCACAGGCGCAACCGATAACGCAACCGGAGCGGTCGCTGTGCTCGAAGCTGCTTACGCGCTCCAGCGACTCGGTGTCAGACCGAAGCGGACGATCCGATTTGTGCTATTCACGAGCGAAGAGCAAGGTGAACTGGGCTCTCAGGCTTATGTTGATGCACACAAGCAGGAACTAGCGAAAATCTCTGGAATCCTCGTGCTCGATTGGGGAACGGGCCGCGTGCTCACAATCGGAATGATGAGGAACTACGCCGCGAGAGAAACTATGGATCGGGTGGTCTACCCATTGTCAAAAATTGGCTTTATGGAGCCGACGCTGCGAGAGGAGGGTGGTAGTGACCATGTCCCTTTCGACGAGGAAGGAGTGCCCGCTTTCTGGTGTGTACAGGAACCCGCGGATTACGCACTCACGCATCACTCCCAGGCCGACACATTTGACCGTGTTCTCCCTGACGACGTGACGGAAGGATCGCAAGTGCTTGCGGTGTGGGCCTACAACGTCGCCCAGCTTCCGAACCTTCTTCCGCGCAAGAAATCTCCAGTGCGGGCCCAACCTGACAAGCAACCCTAGTTCAGGAACTAGCGGCTTTGAGATTCGCGTGTGAGATGGCGATTAAAGTCCATGACGAATTTGCCGCCCTCGTCATGGCTCACACGGACGCCAATAAGTACCTGAGTGCTCGAGGAGAGATACGGCACTCCGCAAAGAGGTGGGCGATGTCAGTGCAACCGAAGCATATCTTTACAGCGGCAGTTCTGATTCTCTTTCTGTCGGTCGTGACGGAGGCACATGTCGTCAGGCTGCGAGTGGAACGTCGCGAGACGGTCTTAAATGGGAAATCCTTCGGCGCGGCAGGTGCGTATGAAAAGCTCATCGGCAAGGTAGAATTTGCCCTCGATCCGGCCACGAACTCGGGAATTGTCGACCTTCCCCTTGCTCGCAGAAACGCCCGCGGCGAAGTTGAATTCACCGCAGACTTTTATCTGCTGAAGCCCGTGGATGCGTCCCGCGGAAATGGCCGGCTTCTCTACGAGGTCGTCAATCGGGGCGAAAAAGTGATGCTGTATCGCTTTCAGAAGGCGCCCGCGAGCGGCGACCCCAAGACCGCCGCGGAGTTCGGCGATGGGTATCTTATGTTGCAGGGCTACTCTCTGTTGTGGATGGGATGGCAATGGGATGTCCCGGACGGGGCGATGCGCATGGACATGCCTATCGCCACCGATAACGGGAAGACGATCACTGGATGGATCCGAGGCAACATCGTCCTCAACGCTAAGGGAAACACGGCGTCGGTGGCCGACCGCAATCACAAGGCTTATCCTGTCGAAAACCCAGAGGATCCGACGTACGCGATGACCGTGCGCGATGGAGTGCTCGACGCGGCCATAGCTATCCCGCGTGCAAAATGGCGGTTTATTAACGATAGTACTGTCTCGCTGGATGGCGGTTTCGAACCGGGGCGCATTTACGATGTACTTTATCGCGCGCGCGATCCGAGAGTGGTAGGCGTAGGACTTGCTGGCACGCGCGACTTGATCAGCTTTTTAAGGTACACCAACGCCGTAGAGAATCCGCTTCGTGGTATCCGATTTGCCTACGGATGGGGTTCATCACAAAGTGGACGATTCTTGCGGCATTTTCTATACGAAGGATTCAACGAGGACGAAAAGGCCCGCCCGGTATTCGACGGCGTCATCGACGAAGTTGGCGGCGCAGGCCGGGGGTCGTTCAATCACCGTTTTGCCCAAGCTTCTCGAGACGCAGAGCAGTTTTACAACATCCTGTATCCCGTCGATATCTTTCCGTTCACAGACGGGCCAGAGACAGATCCGGAGACCGGACAAACAGATGCGCTACTAGCTCGAGCTGAGACCCGCCGTGTCTCCCCCAGAATTTTCCACGTCCTGAGTAATTCTGAGTATTTCAATCGCGCTGGCTCACTTATTCACACTGACCCGGCAGGACAACGTGACATTGAGCCTCCAGCGAACACGCGGATATATGCCGTATCCTCGGTACCTCACTATGTGGGGCCGTTTCCTCCTGAGAGATTCGAGGGTACGGCTGCAGCTTTGAATCCCTTGAGTCGGGTCCCTGTTCTTCGCGCTCTGATTCGGGCGATGGACGCCTGGGTAGCTGAGGACATCCTGCCTCCCCCGAGTTGCTATCCGCGAATTTCCGACGGAACTCTAACCACGCCCGCTGCAGCGGGGTGGCCCAAGATTCCTCATGTACACTTGCCACCGCCCGTGCTTGTTACTTACCGGCTCGACTTCGGGCCAGACTGGAAACGTGGGATTGTAGGGTTCGAACCGCCGCACGTCGGGAAGCCTTATGTGTCTTTAGTCGCTGCGGTCGATCAGGACGGTAATGCCCGCAGCGGAATACGGCTACCTGCTATCCAAGTTCCCATTGCCACTTTCTCAGGTTGGAATTATCGTTCCCCGGAGATTGGTTCACCCGATCAGCTCGATGGCGAAGCGGGATCTATTTACCCCTTTCCGCGGACTCGCGCGGAGCAGGCCGCAACCCAAGATGCTAGAAAATCCATCGAAGAGCGCTACACGAGCCGCGATGAGTACTTGGGAAAAATTATTCTCGCTGCACGCCAATTGATCATGGACGGATTTTTGCTGCCTGACGATATTCCGGACATTATCGACCAGGCCACTGCGCAATATGACTGGGCGGTCCGAGCGGACCGGCACTGAAAACAGGCACGGATTAATTCTGATCAACGCATTAAAGATTGGATTGCGACCTCGTCGCAGATTCATTCTAGTTGATGGTCGGTACCGAAACCCAAACTCTCACGATGCAACATCCTCTTCGAACGTGATTAGCATCGGGCAAAGCCGGACATTTGCAATGATCTAAGATCGGCGCTTGGTACAGATACCTCGGGCCAAGCCCTATCTAGCAGTGGGGGCCGCCAACGGTCGCTTCAGCACCCCAAATGCGTAGTTGTGGCCATACGTTTTACAACTTCTTGTGTGAGAGTTGGATCGCGGTCTCCGAAGACTAATGTTGAAACTCAGGCCCCGCTCCTTTATTCCGCTTGCAATCTGCATCATGACTGCATTTTCTGCATGTCCTTTGCTGCAGAGTCAGACTTCGAGTTTCCACAATGCTCCGCCAGAAGCAAAGGGAATGAGTAACCCTTACACGGGCCAGCCTTCAGCGGCCGGACGCTCTGCATATCATCGCCACTGTGCTCAATGTCACGGTGACAATGGAGAGGGGGCAGGGAATATACCTTCGTTGGTCGCCGGTCGTGCTCACGTCGCGACGGACGGTGAGCTCTTTTGGTATATCACCAAGGGGGACGCAAATAACGCTATGCCGTCCTGGGCATCTCTTCCGAAAGAGCAAAGGTGGCAAATCGTGACGTACGTGAAGGCCCTCGGCGGTTCTAATGAGCTATCCGCAATTTTGCCCGCTCCCACGACTGGCGCCGAAGCTGTAAGCCGGCGCGCTCCGGTCCCGAGGGCGCCCTTCACTGACTATCGATTCGAGAGCCCGGGTAAAAGGAGAAAGATCACTCTAAAGGACCTGCCGGCCCCATTCTTCACTCCTTCGGCTGGCAACGGTCCGAAGCTTGTGCCACGGCCAAGGAACGCTTGGCCGCATGTGCCAACTGGGTTCAAGGTGCAGCAATATATATCGGGGCTCAAAGATCCGCGTCTGATTCGTACTGCGCCCAACGGAGATTTTTTCGTTACTGACAGCCATACGGGCAGCAGTCCTGAGAACTACACTGGTGATATCAGAATCTTTCGCGGAATTACTCACAACGGCAGGCCGAAAGAATCAGAGGTCTTCGCCGACAGGCTGAATCTACCTTTCGGCATCAATTTCTATCCTCCCGGTCCGAATCCACAATGGATTTACGTGGCTAATACAGACTCGGTAGTACGCTTTCCGTATCAGAATGGAGATCTGAAAGCACGTGGGCCGTCACAACACGTTGTAGACCTGCCCGGCGGTGAAGACCATTGGACTCGCGATATTCAGTTCTCACCCGATGGGAAAAAAATGTTTGTCTCGGTAGGCTCAGCCTCTAACGTTGATGACCCTGACATTACCCCAGGGGAAAAAAACCGCGCTGTAATTATGGAGTTCAATCCGGACGGCTCGGGGATGAGGATTTATGGCTATGGCATCCGGAACCCTGTTGGACTGGCGATCAATCCGAAGAACGGTGAATTGTGGTGTTCGGTAAACGAACGCGACGCGCTCGGAGACAACCTCGTACCGGACTACATCACCCATGTGCAGGACGGGGGCTTCTACGGTTGGCCATGGTGGTATATGGGCGGTCACCAGGACCCGCGCCATCCGGGTAAACATCCGGAGCTAGGCGACAAAGTCATCACCCCAGATGTGCTACTTCATCCACACAACGCCTCTTTGGAGATGACGTTTTATAAAGGTCATCAGTTTCCGGCGGAATACCAGGGCGATATTTTTGCCTCCGAACGTGGATCGTGGAATAGATCAGTCCGCGTGGGTTACGAATTGATTCGCGTTCCCTTGCATCAGACCGGACATGCGAGTGGCGAGTACGAGGATTTCATGACCGGGTTCGTGGTTGATAGCATGCACGTTTGGGGGCGCCCCGTTGGTATTGCCGTGGGATCCGATGGCTCACTTCTCGTTACTGACGATGGCTCGAAATCTATCTGGCGGATTAGCTATGTAGGGAGGTCGCGGTAGCAAAAAGGACAAAAAGTCCGCTTCCTTTGGGCTGATAGTCCCATTTTTGAATAACCAAGAGTATCTATCTTATTTTTTCCAATCACGGCGGTACTCCTCGTAACCCTTGTCTCTAGTGATGAGGCGGTAGTGGCCCACCGGCCGAAGAATTCGGTGGCGGGCCACCACGGGCAAGAAATGGTCTGGCGTCGTAGGCTGATGTGGTCGAAGAGTAGGTTTCGAATTCTCGTAGAGGGAGTCCTAGACATGAGCGGCGAGCTCGACCGAGGGATTCAAGCACAATGTGAAAAAGGACCGAGGTCTGCAGCAAGCACCTCCTCGGTGGGGGAAGAGACCTGGGAAAGGGAAACCCTCGGAGCTACTCTCGGGAAAAAAACTGGCCACCAAAAAGAATTCACGACTATTTCCGGCCACCCGATTCATCGACTTTACACTCAGGCCGACCTAGCCAAGTGGGATGTGAAGCGTGACCTGGGGTACCCTGGTGAACCTCCATTTACGCGGGGCATTCACTCAACCATGCACCGCGGACGACTCTGGACGATGCGCCAGTTTGCAGGCTTTGGAACGGCAGAAGACACCAATCAGCGATTTCGTTATCTGCTCTCGCAGGGGCAGACAGGCCTGTCCACTGCGTTCGATCTACCCACCCTCATGGGCTACGACTCCGACCATCCGTTGTCGGAAGGGGAAGTTGGCAAATGCGGAGTTGCGATTAGCTCGCTTGCGGACATGGAAGTATTGTTCGACCAGATTCCGCTTAGTGACGTAACGACTTCTATGACCATCAATTCACCGGCGGCGGTCATCTGGGCGATGTACCTCGCCGTGGCCGAAAAGCAAGGTGCCAATTGGAAGAGACTCTCCGGGACTCTTCAGAACGACATCCTGAAAGAATATATTGCGCAGAAGGAATACATCTATCCACCTGAACCATCTATGCGGCTGGTCATTGATACATTCGAATTCGCGGTGAAAAACACGCCGAAGTTTAATCCTATTTCTATCAGTGGTTATCATATTCGCGAGGCAGGCTCGACGGCGATTCAGGAACTGGCGTTTACCTTGCGAGATGGCCTTGAATATGTGGAGTGGGCAATGCGCCGCGGCTTGCAGATAGATGAATTCGGACCGCAGCTTTCTTTTTTCTTCAATGCCCATAACGACTTTTTTGAAGAAATCGCCAAATATCGAGCCGCGCGTCGTATCTGGCACAAGGCGATGGTCGATCGGTACAAGTCCATAAATCCGCGCGCATGGGCCCTACGTTTCCATACCCAGACGGCGGGTTGCTCACTCACAGCGCAGCAGCCCTATAACAATGTGGTTCGAACTGCGATTCAGGCGCTTGCTGCAGTGCTGGGTGGGACACAGTCGTTACACACGAATTCTCTGGATGAAGCCTGGGCGCTGCCTACCGAATTTGCAGCTACCATTGCGCTGCGCACGCAACAGATCATTGCACATGAAACCGGGGTGGCAAACACAGTGGACTCTTTAGGCGGTTCGTATTTCGTCGAGACGCTGACCAATGAGGTCGAGCAAGGTGCGTGGGACTACATCGGGAAGATCGACGCCCTCGGGGGCATGGTCGCGGCGATTGAGAAAAACTACCCGCAGCGCGAGATCGCGGAAGCTTCGTATCTCTACCAGATTGCTGTCGACAAGAGGGAAAAGATAGTCGTAGGTGTCAACGACTATTTGGCAGAGGAAAAACCCATCGACATTCTGCAGATTGATGAAACGGTGAGTCACAAGCAGACCGCACGTCTGGGCAAACTCCGGAAAGAACGGTCGCAAGCGGAAGTTGATCGCAGGCTGACTGCGGTTCGCAAAGCCGCCGAGGGTAGGGCCAATTTAATGCCCTTCATCTACGACGCCGTTAAGTCTTATTGCACAGTTGGTGAAGTGTGTGACGCCATGCGAAGTGTTTTTGGAACCCATGAAGAAGTGGGGATTTTTTGAGTCGCAGCCCTGCAGAACGAAGTACTGTGGCAACGAAGCCTGACAAAAAGATCCGCGTGCTGATCGCTAAGCCCGGATTGGATGGTCATGACCGAGGAGCAAAAGTGATCGCTCGCGCTCTTCGTGACGCCGGCATGGAGGTGATTTACACCGGCTTACGTCAAACTCCGCAGATGATAGCTTCCGCTGCCGTACAAGAAGATGTCGACGTTATCGGTTTGTCGATACTTTCAGGCGCGCACAATTCGATTTGCCCTCAACTCATGAGCCTACTTCGAAGTTCCGGCATGGATGACATCACAGTGCTCCTCGGGGGAATAGTACCGGCGCAGGACATTCCCGCACTAAAGAAACTGGGCATAGCAGAAATTTTCTTACCGGGCACTTCCACTCAAGACATCATCGCCTTCATTGTTAAACGTCTATCAGAGCCCCGATAGTTGTGAGTGCTACGGCAACTATTGACAACCATCTGATTCACCCTGATGTTTGGCAATCCATCTTCCACCGCTTGAATTGGCCAGAAGCGGGGAAGTATAAGCTGCGTTCCTCGCCGATGGTGTCATGGTGATCGCACGCAGATATTCATTAGACGCCCGCCCCTCCCTCCCCAAAATACGACGCTCGGCGAGTGGGCGACTTACTAAAAATCTCACTACATAAATGTTGTAGTTCTCTCAGTTCCGTCGTACAGTGATGCAGATGCTAGCGAGCTTCACCGACCGTCCGTTTGCGACCTGTACGTGTTGTACACAGGTGCGTTCTGGCGCGGGGAGGCTCGTAATCTAGAAATCAATCTAGCCGAGTTGTAGTCAAGCCCACCGCCAGAAACCGCTGGTAGGTGGGTTTTGTGTTTTCAGACGAAACTTTTTCGACAGGGACGAGATGACTCAGACCATTGGTGAAGTATTCGACATAGCGGAGATCTTTACCGGCAAGCCAGAACGACATAGGCGCCACAAAAGAGAAAAGTTAAGCCATCTAGAAATGCTCGAAGCGGAGAGCATTTTTATCCTCCGTGAGGCGGTGGCCGAATTCTCACATCCGGTGATGCTGTATTCCGTCGGCAAAGATTCTTCCGTCATGTTACGGCTGGCGCAGAAAGCTTTTTTCCCCGGAAAGATTCCATTCCCGTTGCTGCATATAGATACCGGCTACAAATTCCAAGAGATGATTGAATTTCGAGATTCTTACACCAAGAAAATTGGCGCCGAATTGCTGGTGCATAGAAATGAAGAAGCCCTTCAGCAGGGTGCCAACCCAGTGTCGCTGGGCACTCAAAAATGCTGCGGCCTGCTAAAGACAAAATCTCTGCTAGATGCCCTGTCGCAGCGAGGATTTAACGCGGCATTTGGAGGCGCTCGCCGCGATGAGGAGAAATCCAGGGCGAAAGAGAGAATTTATTCGCTGCGAGATGCGCATGGCCAATGGGATCCGAAGAATCAACGACCAGAACTTTGGAATCTGTTCAATTCGCAAATACGCAACGCGGAGAGCGTGCGCGTATTTCCCCTGTCGAATTGGACGGAGCTGGATATCTGGCTCTACATTCACGCAGAAAACATTCCAATCGTGCCGCTGTACTATGCTCGCGAGCGGGAAACTGTATTTCGTAACGGATCCTTGGTTCTCGTTGACACAAGAGAACAACGTGCTTCGGGCGAAAAAACAACGCGCGTGAAATGCCGGATGCGCTCCTTAGGTTGCGTGCCTTGCACCGGCGCAATCTATTCTGAGGCCGATACATTACCCCTGATTATCGAGGAGATGATTTCGTTTCGACGTTCAGAGCGCGAGAATCGCGCGATCGATCACGATGAGGAAGGTTCGATGGAACTGAAGAAGCGGGAGGGCTATTTTTGATGACCACGCTTCCCATACTCAGCCAGGAGTTTGACCAGTTCCTTGAACGGGAAGCGGGAAAGGAGCTTTTGCGCTTTACCACCGCCGGCAGCGTGGATGACGGCAAATCCACACTGATTGGCAGGTTGCTGCATGACGCAAAAGGCGTTTATGAGGATCAACTGGCATCCGTGAAAAAGAGCCGGATCAATCGGTCCGGCGGTCCAATCGATTTCTCGTTACTCACCGATGGATTACGAGCTGAGCGCGAACAAGGAATCACCATTGATGTCGCCTATCGTTACTTTGCGACGCCTCGAAGAAAATTCATCATCGCTGACACTCCCGGCCATGAGCAGTACACGCGAAACATGGCCACCGGCGCTTCCACTGCAAATCTTGCCGTAGTTCTGATTGATGCGACCAAGGGCTTGCTGCCGCAGACCCGGCGTCACGCCTTCATAGCTTCGCTGCTGGGAATTCCGAATGTACTCGCTGCTATCAACAAGATGGACCTGATTAATTACCGCGAAGACCAGTTTATAAGGCTGCAGGCCGAATTTAGGGCTCTCGCCGAACATTTGAACATTTCTCAGGTTCAGTGTGTGCCGATAAGTGCGTTGGAAGGCGACAACGTCGTCGCGCGGAGCCGACAGACTTCGTGGTATGCGGGACCAACGTTGCTGGAGCACTTGGAAACTGTGCACATCCAGCTTTCATCCCGCATCGAGGCCATCCGATTTCCTATTCAATATGTACTGCGGCCGGATGCCACTTTTCGAGGGTATGCCGGCCAGGTTGCGGGCGGTGTAATCCGACCTGGCGATTCCGTCATGATTCTGCCGTCGAGGCAACGCACCCGCATCCAGGCTATCGTCAGCTATGACCGCCAATTAGAAGCGGCCTTACCGTCCCAGTCGGTCACGTTGAAACTCGAAGATGAAATCGATCTCGGCCGCGGCGACATGCTGGTCTCGCCGGACAATCTCCCCGCCGTATCTGGAAGCTTCAGCGCCATGATCATCTGGTTTCACGAAAAGCGCCTAGAGCTCAATCGTACCTACTTGCTGAAGCACACTACGAAACAAGTGAAGGCCAGGGTCGCGCGCATACGGCATCTAGTGGACGTTAATAATCTTGAGCACGCATCGGCTAAGGATTTGGAAATGAATGGAATTGCACTCGTCGAAGTTGAATCCAGTCATCCACTTTTTTTTGATTCTTACGAACTTAGTCGAACTACGGGAAGCTTTATCCTTATTGATGAGATGTCGAATGCGACAGTGGCCGCGGGCATGATTTGCGAGAACTTATCGAGTGCTTTGTCGCGCGAAACGCAGCCATCAGCTACCGGCACAGGGGCGGTGACAACGGAGGCGCGATTCGAGCGCAACGGGCACCGCTCTGCGATCTTCTTCATTGTGCATGCCAATTCGCTTGCCCAGCGAGTGGAACAGGCCCTTTTTGCAAAGGGATTCAACACCGTAGTTCTGTACGGCGATCAAATTCCTTCGTCGGCCCTCGACGAAGTTCTAAGAGCGTTATGGTCGGTCGGACTTGTAATTATTTATGCCAGCGGGAAAACGCAGCCCGAAATCCTGCCCAGACTCAAGGCAATCGCGGGAAGTTGTTTATTCGATTGTGCGGATAGTGATTCGAACAATGGTGAAGAGATGGTAGTGGCCCAAATAGCTCTGGAAGCTGAATCGCTGCGACTTGGCTCTGCGGAATGGACTTCAAGGATGGTGGACTGAAATGTCGGTTGCCATAGACCCAGACACGATAGAACACCAAGAAACAGAATCGGCAATGAACACTATTCTGGAAAACCATCCAGGTGTGCCGGTATGTCTCACGTGTAGCTTCCAGGCGGAGGACATGATCGTTCTCCATCTTTTACGCGTCCATTTACCTCACGTTCCAGTGCTGTTTCTCGACACCGGCTACCACTTTTCCGAAACTTATCAATACCGTGACCGTATAGCGGCGGAGTGGGCACTGAATCTTGTGAATGTGCTGCCAGAGCAAACCGTGAAGCAACAGGAATCTGAATTCGGAATTCTCTATTCGGAGAATCCCGCTAGATGTTGCCACCTGCGAAAAGTGGAACCGCTCATGGCATCGCTTGAACCTTTTGGCGTTTGGTTCACTGGTCTGCGGCGTGAACAATCCCCGAGCCGAAGAAATCTTAAGACAGTCGAGCAACATCGTTTGCCGAGTGGCAAGTCCTTATGCAAAGTAAGTCTGCTGGCAAATTGGACTTGGGGGCAGGTTTGGGACTACACGCGAAAGCATGGCCTAAGTTACCTCCCGCAGTATGACCGAGGGTACGCGAGCATCGGTTGTGAGCCTTGTACGTCGATCCCTGCAGACCCTTCGAATGCTCGCTCTGGGCGATGGAGCGGGAGAAAACTCGAGTGCGGTATCCACACATTCTCGGAGAAAGGGCAGTGATGCACCTCGTATTGGGCTTTCTCATCGCTGTGGCCGTAGGTCTCACTGGCATCGGCGGTGGAAGTTTCACCGTTCCCGCGCTGCTACTGATTATCGGCCTGCCTGCCGGAGAAGCCGTAGGAACGGCATTCGCCTTTGCTGGTGTATTGCGGTTGATTGCCGCGCCGTTTTATCTAATCGATCGCCAGGTTCACAGTCGCTATTTTCGTCTGCTGCTCACCGGGGCTGTTCCCGGGCTCGTTTGCGGCATCGTTGCATTACGCGTCCTGGCGGGAGCGGGCAGCAGTCCCGCCGTAATTATGGTTTTGGGTATAATTCTGGCGCTCACGTCCAGCGTGACGTTCCTGCCTCGAATTCAGAATCATGGTTTCGCGGTACGAAATGCCCGTTGGCTGCCGTGGCTCGCTTTTCCGATCGGACTAGAATCGGGCTTTTCATCGGCCGGCGCCGGAGCTCTTGGCACAATTCTCTTGTTGAACTACTCAGAAATGCCTGCGCCGCAGGTGGTCGGAACGGACATCTTGTTTGGGCTTGTATTGGCGGCAATCGGGAGCGCCGCACATTGGTCCGTAGGGACTATCAGCATGCCGATTTTGTTGCAATTGCTGGGAGGCGGGGTGCCCGGAGTAATCGTTGGGTGCTTGCTCGCTCGAAGAGTGCCAGCCCAGAAACTCAAAGTTGTTGTGGCTGCCGTGGCACTCTTGGCTGGCCTGCAGCTGGTTTGGTCTGGCGCACGTGCGCTGGGCGCGCAGCACGCTTCCGCCGTAGCGAAACTGGGTTCGCCGGCGCCTCGAGCGGTCAGGCCATGAACCGACGTCTTGCACACGAGTCTTTAGCCACTTTTTTCTTCCTTATGCGTCGCCTCCTCTGTTGTTGTTGATGCCTTCTCCGCTTCCATTACTTTTCAGTTGAATGAATCGATCCTGTTGATTTCACCCGCTTAGAACACGCGACAGGTCTCGTTGAAGGCATATCAAGATTGGAGTGTAAGAAATGAGATTTCTGCTAGCAATGGATTCATATGCAAGAAGATTGGCCGTTTCTGGATTACTGATAATTCTGTCCAGTACTTTGTTGTGCTTCGCCGTTTCTGCGCAGGCTGATTCCGCAGTGTGGGGATCAGTCACTGACACGACCGGCGCGGGTATATCCGCTGCGACTGTGGTCGTCAGGAGCATGGAGACCGGCCTGGAACGCACGATCGTCACCGATGAAGCCGGCCGTTTCAATGCTGCCAATCTTTCTGTCGGGCAATTCGAAATCGTCGCGTCCAAGGCGGGCTTTACTACGAATCACAGAACCGCCGTCACTCTAGTGGTTGGTCAAAAACAAGAAGTAAATCTTCAGTTGCAAGTAGGAGACATTCATCAGACCGTCGAGGTCGCCGCCGATGCCGGATACGTGCACATCACAACCGAAGATACTTCCGGACTGGTCGGGGAGCGACAGATGAAAGATCTGCCATTGAATGGGCGGAGTTACGATCAGTTACTCACGTTGAACCCTGGCATTGTCAACTACACCTCGCAGCGGGCAGGCGGGACTGGGACTTCCAACTCAGTGGTCGGCAATATGTTTTCGGTATCCGGCCGGCGCCCGCAGGAAAATCTCTTCTTGTTGAATGGTGTCGAGTTCACAAGCGCGTCCGAAATTAACAACACACCGGGCGGGGTGAGCGGGCAACTTCTCGGGGTCGACGCGGTCCGCGAGTTTGCCGTAGTCAAGGATACCTACGGCGCGGAGTACGGGAAGCGTCCCGGAGCGCAAGTCAACATCGTGACTGCAAACGGCACGAATCAATTTCACGGCGCTGTCTATGAATTCCTGAGGAATGCCGCCCTCGATGCGCGAAACTTCTTCGATAGAGGAAACATTCCGGAGTTTCAGCGAAATGTATTTGGCGCAGCGGCGGGCGGTTCACTTATAAGAGACAAGGCGTTTATCTTCGCAAACTACGAAGGATTCCGGCAGACCCTGGGTCTAAGCGACCTTACGCTGGTGCCGGACGACACTTCGCGCGCCAACGCGGTTACCAGTGTGCGTCCGCTGCTGGCCTTGTGGCCCATCGCCAACGGCCCGGAGTTGTTAACTTCTTCCGGGGCACCCAGCGGGATCGCCGAAGCCTTCAGCAATCCAGTCCAACATATTTATGAAGACTTTGGAACAGTGAGGTTCGATCAGAACCTCTCAAACAGCGACTCTTTTGTGGCCGTCTACACCGTAGATGACAGCATCGCGCATTCGCCAACGAACAATCCTGTTAGTTATGTCAACGTTTTCCTGCGCGAGCAAGTGCTTAGCTTGAGCGAGACTCACGTCATTTCATCAAGTTTGGTGAATCGGGCTCTCTTCGGCTTCTCGCGTGGCGGTTTTTATTTCGACAGCGGAACAACCGTTGATCTGTCAGGTTGGATTCACGCCGATCAGCCTGTCGGCGCAATTGTTGTCGGTGGCGGCACGACGCTGAACGGGGCATCACAGATTACGAACGGGGGAACAAATGCGGGCAGCAATTTGACGGCGGTCCGCAATCTTTTTACTGCCTCGGACCAAGTCACGCTGTCCCACGGCAAACACATGTTGAGCGTCGGCGCCTGGCTCCAACGTTTGCAGGCCAACGATGTTCTCATTCAAGACCAGTACGGGCAGGCCTCGTTTAGTAATCTAGATACCTTCCTGCAGGGCAAGGTCAGCACTTATACCTATGCGCCGAGCGCAACGCCGCTCGGATGGCGCTCTCTGGAAGGGGCGTTTTACGCAGAGGATACAATTCGTGTAAAGCCTTCACTTGAAGTGCGCATCGGCTTTCGTGCCGAACTTACGAATGGCTGGAACGAAGTGAATGGTCGCGCCTCCAATTACGCATTTGATGGCCAAGGAGTGATCGCTGAGCCCGTTATTGGTGGCTCCGCTTTCACCAAGAACCTTGCGCGATTTTTGCCCGCCCCACGGTTGGGAATTGCATGGGCGCCCTTTTCCTCCCGGAAAACGACAGTGCGCGCAGGATTCGGCGTGTACCACGCTTTGCTCGACAATTTAAGTTATCGGCTGGATCAGAACGGACCCTTCAACACGGTGTACGCCGTGAAGGGAATTGCGTTTTCAAGTATCGCTCCCGAGACGGCATACTCCGGATCGAAAGTCATACCGAGCGGAGTGGATCCGGAGCTAAGAACACCGACCGTGGAATCCTGGTCGTTCAACGTCGAGCAGGAGATCTCTCACAACTTGAATCTAAGTGTGAGCTACATCGGATCACACGGTTACCATGAACTTCTCTCTATTGATGCGAATTTACCCTCGCCTACTATCTGCCCGGCATCGCCTTGCCCGGCAGGCTACCCGACCGGGGCGATTTACTACCAAACAAACGCGCCTCTGCAAAATGCCAATGTGTGGAACACGACCCATTGGTTCTCAGAGGGCGTCAGTTCATACCATGGCTTGGAAATTGACGCGAACTACCGGTTGGCCCATGGATTGCAATTCCGAGGTGTTTACACTTTCTCGAAGGCGTTGGACGATGGCGATAACATGAATACCAGCGTGGCGACAAACGCTCCTGCGTTTGTCGCCAATCCGCGCGATCCGAAAGCAGATTACGGCCGCGCCTCGTTTGACATAAGACATGCGGCAACTGTCAGTGCCACGTACGATCTCCCATTCAGAGCCCGGAAAGACGGAGCAAGAAACGTATCCATCCGACGGGCCATCGAGGGATGGCAAGTGAGCGCGATTGGGACATTTCAGTCCGGTTTGCCCTTCACGCCGCAGTTGTCCTACAACCCTTCTAATGATGGAGACACGCGGAATCCCGTACGGCCATCGTTGAATTCTCAATTTACCGGTCCGATCATCGAAGGCGGACCGAATCCATACTTCAATGGCGGCGCATTCATTCAACCCCTTTCCGGAACTTACGGCAACCTGGGCCGAAATACTCTCCAGGGTCCGAGGCTGACGCAAACGGACATTTCCATGGCTAAGAAATTAGCGATATCGGAGCGTTGGATATTGCAGTTTCGCACAGAGATTTTCAACGTATTTAATCACGCCAACTTCAGCACACCGAACCCGGTGGTATACGCAGCCCCGACAGGTGGGCCTTCACCGACGGCGGGGGTCATTACTTCCACAGCTTCTACTTCCAGGCAGGTTCAGTTTGGCCTAAAGTTGCGGTGGTGAACCGGACTCGTTCCACCAAGTGGCTTCCTATACGCGACCAGACTTTGTAGGTGCAGTTTTGCGTCGGAGGCTCCATAGGTTGGCACAAGGTGTCCCCAGCCTGGAGACACCTTCTTCGGCGTATCCTTTTTTCGGTGAAGGGAAATACGGCCGGACTTTACTCGAGAGCGCGACTGACGAGACTATCTAGCTGATCTTCAGCAGAGGATTGGCCGATAGACTGGTTTGGGAAATTTGTCCAGGTTTGAGCCATGTGGGTTCATTTGTCAGTGTGATTTCGTAGACTTTCTGCGAAATATCATCGCGGGGGTTGGCCGCCGCCCTGCCGACAGCGGTAGTGCAGTTTTGTATTTCACCTGCTTTATAGCAACGCTCGATTGAATATTTCCGACCCCAGGAATCTTTGATAAATCGGTCACAAACCCCTGAAACTCTGAAAGGTCTGACACGACAACACGAAGGAGATAGTCTGAAGTCCCGGTCATTAGGTAACACTCCATCACTTCAGGGCGAGCGCTGATGGCTTTCTCAAATGCGTTTAGGCTGGACTCCATCTGACGTTCAAGCCGCACCTGGACGAAAACACTTACGCCCAGACCAACAGCCTCAGGCTTTAGTAACGCGACATAGCCTTTGATAAACCCCGCACCCTCTAGTCTTCTGACACGGGTCAGGCAAGGTGACGGTGACAGATTTGCCCTGTCTGCCAGATCCACATTAGCAATTCGTGCATCCTCCTGCAGAACAGACAAGATCTTCAGATCGATCGAATCCGGTTGAAAGGGTTGCAATCTAGCTCCCGAGCGAAGAACTTCATCCACTCAATGGCATGGCATCTATTGTTATCGATACTTCCCGAGCATTATATGCCGTTCAATAACGTCCTTACAGCAGTTTGTGCGGTAAATTGCCCTGCCAATCCCCAAAGATGAAATCTCGTGCCGTAGCTCTTCGCGTATATTTTGCGTGGACACTTGTTCGATATCTCCGAGGTATGCAGTGACTCAGCGTCCTGACCAAATTGATCGTGATCGCCTTCTTGACAGTGACCCGGCTGAAACGCGCGAATGGGTGGAAGCCCTCGAACAGACCCTGCATTTTAGGGGGCCGGATCGTTGCCATGAACTATTACTCGGGCTTCTTGACGGTGCGCGCCGCCTGGGTGTGAATTGCGAGATTCCTCGGAATACTCCCTATTGCAATACGATTCACCCCGGAGATCAGCGAACATACCCCGGGGATCTTGATCTAGAGCGGCGCATCATCGCGGCCGTGCGCTGGAACGCCTTAGCCATGGTAGTTCGTGCAAACCGGGAAAGCGCTGAGCTGGGTGGCCATTTGTCAAGCTATGCGTCTTCAGCGGAATTGTTCGAAGTGGGCTTCAACCACTTCTTCCGGGGAACTAATCCCGAGAACGATCTTGCGCGAACAGCGGACATGATTTTCTTTCAACCCCATTCGGCTCCAGGAATATATGCGCGCGCATTTCTTGAAGGCAGGCTCACACAGGAAAATCTCGCCAACTTTAGGCGCGAAGTCGCAGGAAACGGCCTATCTTCATACCCTCATCCGTGGCTCATGCCGGACTTCTGGCAATTCCCAACGGGTTCCATGGGGCTCGGACCTATCACTGCCATCTATCAAGCCCGGTTCATGCGTTATCTCGAGCACCGCGAGTTGACAACGATCTCAGACCGCAAAGTTTGGGCCTTTGTCGGTGATGGCGAGATGGACGAGCCAGAGTCGGTGGCCGGTCTCTCGCTTGCCGGCCGCGAATCGCTTGATAACCTCATATTCGTCGTTAACTGCAATCTTCAGCGATTGGATGGACCTGTTAGAGGCAACGGTTCGATTATACAAGAGCTCGAGCGGCTCTTCTCCGCTCTGGGTTGGAAGGTCATTAAACTGCTTTGGGGCTCGGACTGGGATCCTCTGTTTGCCCAGGATAGAAGCAACGCAATCCTGAAAAGACTCCATGACACTGTGGATGGTGAGCTTCAGAGCTACGCAGCTCGTGACGCAACTTTCAACCGTGAGCACTTTTTCAACAAAAATTCGGACCTGCGAGCACTTGTAGAAAATCTTTCCGACGCCGACATCGATCATCTCACTCGCGGAGGCCACGATCCGGTAAAAATCCACGCCGCATTCGATGCTGCGACCCGGGTCACGGGACAGCCTACCGTCATCCTCGCACAAACCAAGAAAGGTTATGGACTTGGACGCTGGGCGGAGGGTCGCATGTCGGCCCACCAGCAAAAAAAGCTCAACATCGAAGCGTTGCAATCTTTCCGCGACCGCTTCGAGCTGCCACTGACCGACGAGGATGTAGAGGGTGCCCGATTCTATCGCCCATCTCCAGACACCCCTGAAATGCGTTATCTCGCCGACTGCCGCAGGAGACTCGGGGGCTTTGTTCCGCAGCGCTTAACTCATGCGCCAAAGTTAATTACTCCGAAGGCCACGACATTTGCCGCGTTCTGCTTTGAACCTGAAAATCGCGAAATGTCCACCACCGTTGCTTTTGTGCGCATGCTCACGGCCTTACTCAAGCAGGATGGCTTGGCGCGCAACGTCGTGCCCATTGTGGCCGATGAGGCACGCACCTTCGGAATGGAGTCTCTATTCCGCAAAATTGGAATTTACTCGCATTGCGGCCAGCTTTATGAGCCTGAGGACCAAGCCGATCTCCTCTTCTACAAAGAAGCGCGTGACGGACAGATCTTGGAGGAAGGAATAAGTGAGGCCGGAGCACTGTCTTCTTGGATAGCGGCCGGAACAGCTTACAGCCACCACGCCATTTCGATGTTGCCTTTCTACATATTCTATTCGATCTTCGGATTTCAACGGGTTGGCGATCTGCTTTGGGCCGCTGCCGATTCCCGTTCACGTGGATTCTTGCTAGGAGCCACAGCAGGCCGTACGACACTCTCGGGCGAAGGCCTACAGCACCAAGACGGCACGAGTCATCTTATCGCCTCAACCATTCCGTCCTGCCGCGCGTACGATCCGTGTTTCGCGTTCGAAATTGCCGTCATTCTGGAACACGGGTTGCGTGAGATGTTTGAAAAGCAGCAGGATGTCTTCTACTACCTGACCCTCATGAATGAGAATTACGTTCACTCACCAATGCCCTTGGGCAGTGAGGAGGGTATTGTTCGCGGGATGTATCTCGCGCGGGCTAGTCAGTTGGCAATCGTGTCGCCTCCCACAACTAGACCAATAACGCCAACAAATCGGCACTCAAAGAAACGCAAGGTTTCAACGGCCGAGGACGTTCGACGGCCGCTTTGTATCCAATTGTTGGGATCCGGGACAATTTTGCGCGAGGTACTGGCTGCGGCCGAGATGCTGGAGCGTGACTGGAATATCGCCGCGGATGTCTGGAGCGTCACGAGTTTTACGGAGTTGCGCAGGAACGGCCTCGAGGTGGAGCGCACGAATCGCTTGTATCCCAGAGTACCGCCGCAACCGTCGTGGATTGAGCAATGTTTAGGTGCCACCAAGGGACCGATCGTTGCCGCTACCGATTACGTCCGAGCAGTTCCTGATTTGATACGCACATGGATTCCACGACGCTACGTTACCCTGGGAACCGACGGATTCGGGCGCAGCGACACCCGAGTCGCACTACGAAGATTCTTTGAAGTGGACAGGCTGAATATCGCTCTGGCGGCGGTCAGCGCGCTCGCCGATGAAGGGCATGCAAGCGCCTCACTTGTTTCCGAATTCATGGCTAGATACGCACACACTCCCTCACCCCTCGCGCCGTGGCTCGACAATGCTATGCAAAGGGCTGAAAAATGACGCCCACGAGAGGATCCTGCACTCGCTCCAGAATCCTTTGCATGTACGGAATCCAGGCCGCTGCCAACGCTAGCGGTGGCTATCTAGAAATTCGTGAGCGGGTCGAGTGCCGCACAATTCCAGTCCAATCGAGAATCCATGACGACCATATCCATGTCTGACCAAGCCTTTAAGGGCACTCCCGGACTACGCTTTCGCGAGGCGTTGCGGAATGAAATACCGCTTCAGGTAGCCGGTACAATCAACGCGAATCATGCTTTGCTAGCGGAAAAGGCGGGTTTCAAGGCTATCTATCTCTCGGGTGGTGGCGTGGCGGCGGGTTCGCTCGCGGTTCCCGATCTTGGCATTTCCGGCCTCGACGATGTGCTAACCGACGTTCGCCGCATTACGGACGCTTGCGAGTTACCTCTCTTGGTTGACGCGGATACGGGCTTCGGCCCATCCGCTTTCAATATCGCACGAACGACCAAGTCGCTGATCAAATTTGGGGCGGCAGCGATGCATATTGAAGATCAAATCGGAGCCAAACGCTGTGGCCACCGACCGAACAAGGAAATTGTTCCGGCTCGGGAGATGGTCGATCGCCTGGCGGCCGCGCTCGACGCCCGAATTGATTCAAGTTTTGTCGTCATGGCACGAACTGACTCCCTGGCATCTGAAGGCTTGGAGACAGCAATCGAACGGGCGGTTTCGTACGCTGAAGCCGGCGCGGATATGATCTTCGTTGAAGGCGCCACCGACGTGAGCGTCTACGAAAAGTTCGCCACGGCAACCCATTTACCCATCCTCGCGAATCTGACCGAATTCGGTGTCACGCCGCTGTTCAGCCTCGAAGAGTTGAAGACTTCAAACGTCAGTCTCGCGCTTTATCCCCTTTCAGCATTTCGGGCAATGAACAAGGCGGCCATGAACATCTACAACGCTATTCGGCGAGACGGCACGCAAAAAAATGTTATTCATACCATGCAGACGCGAAGCGAGTTGTATGAGTCCATAGGGTACGCCGCGTTCGAAGAAAAGCTTGACCGGCTTTCCGCGAACAAGAAATGAGCTCATTGGAAGCGGTGGACTTCCTCACGCACCGCAAGTATCAGCCTCGGGACCCACCTTTCCTGGAGAATCAAGAATGATTGACCCAATCGTACCCGCCATCACCCCCAAAAAATCCGTGTCACTGGCAGGTGTGCTTGCTGGGAACACTTCACTGTGTACGGTCGGCCGCAACGGTAACGATTTGCACTATCGCGGTTACAACATCCTGGACCTGGCGGCCCAATGCGAGTTTGAGGAAGTTGCGCACCTGTTGGTGCATGGCAAACTTCCGAATGTGACCGAACTTGCGGCATACAAGGCGAGACTCAGATTTTTTCGCGGACTGCCAGCGAGCGTGAAATCCGCGTTAGAAGCCCTGTCTGCATCTTCGCACCCCATGGATGTACTGCGTACCGGGGTCTCCGCACTGGGATGCAACATGCCGGAAAAGGAAGATCACCATGCTTCTGGCGCCCGAGATATTGCCGACAAGCTTTTAGGATCCCTGAGCTCTTTGTTACTTTACTGGTACCACTTCGCAGTCAACGGTAAACGTATTGACGTTCAGACTCAGGATGATTCTGCTGCGAGTCATTTCCTTCACCTCCTGCATGGCCATGATCCGAGTCCCATGTTCGTTAAGGCCATGCACGCCTCATTCATTCTCTACGCCGAGCACGAGTTCAATGCATCGACGTTCACAGCCCGGGCCATCGCCGCCACGGGTTCCGATATTTATTCGGGTATCGTCGGCGGCATCGGGGCTTTGCGCGGGCCCAAGCATGGAGGCGCCAACGAAATAGCATTCGAAATCCAGAACCGATACGCCACTCCTGCAGAAGCAGAGTCGGATATTCGCAAGCGGGTGGAAGCCAAAGAGTTGATAATCGGTTTTGGCCATCCGGTGTATTCGACCAGCGATCCTCGTAATAAGGTCATGAAGGAAGTCGCTCTAAATTTGTCCAAAAACGCGGGCTCGATGAAGATGTTCGATATCGCCGAGCGCATAGAGTCCGTGATGTGGCAGACGAAGAAGATGTTTCCCAACCTTGATTGGTTCAGTGCTGTCAGCTATCACCTAATGGGAGTGCCGACGGCCATGTTTACCCCGTTGTTCGCCATCGCACGTACTGCCGGATGGAGCGCTCACGTCATCGAGCAACGGGCCGACAATAAGATTATTCGTCCGTCCGCCAACTACATAGGGCCAGAGAGTCTGGATTTCGTACCGCTGTCGGAGCGCCGGTAACATCTTTTCAAACACAGTTCTCTGGAACAAATCGAACAAAGAATGGTTACCCCAAACGTGAGACCCCAACCCGATAAAGTCTTGACTGACATCGCCGACTACGTCCTCGACTACAAGATCGCGAGTGATCTGGCATATGAGACCGCCCGCTACTGTCTAATTGACACGCTGGGCTGCGGCCTGGAGGCTCTGGAGTACCCCGCTTGCACTAAGCTCTTAGGTCCGATTGTAGATGGTACGCTGGTTCCGAACGGCAGCAGAGTGCCGGGCACGCAGTTCCAGCTTGATCCCGTCCACGCGGCATTCAACATCGGCACGATGATTCGTTGGCTGGACTACAACGATACATGGCTGGCGGCTGAATGGGGTCATCCGTCGGACAATCTCGGCGGTATTCTTGCAGTTGCCGATTGGTTGTCACGAAACACAACGGGTAGTGGGGAGCGTGCGCCGCTTGTACGGGATGTCTTGACCGCCATGATAAAAGCTCATGAAATTCAAGGTTGCATTGCCTTGGAAAACGCGTTCAACGAGGTGGGCCTTGACCATGTGCTGCTCGTAAAAATCGCCTCCACGGCGGTAGTTTCACAAATGTTAGGTCTGTCGCGTGAAGCAGTCATCAACGCGTTGTCGCTGGCATGGGTGGACGGACACAGCTTGCGTACGTATCGTCATGCCCCGAACACCGGCTCGCGGAAGAGTTGGGCCGCCGGTGACGCGACTAGTCGGGCAGTGCGTTTGGCGCTCATTGCAAAGACGGGTGAAATGGGTTATCCGTCCGTACTTACAGCCAAGCGCTGGGGTTTTTATGACGTGTTGCTAGATGGCGCCGAGCTTAAATTTCAAAGGCCTTACGGAACTTACGTCATGGAGAACATCCTGTTCAAAATCTCTTTCCCTGCCGAATTCCACGCGCAGACGGCTGTTGAAGCTGCCCTCACGCTTAGTAAGTCCCTAAGGGATTCTGGAAAGAGCATTGATGACGTTAGCAAGATTACAATTCGCACGCACAAAGCGTGCCTCAGCATTATCGATAAGCGAGGCCCCTTGAATAATTTCGCAGACCGGGATCATTGCATTCAATACATGGTCGCCATCGCGTTGATATTTGGGCGGTTGACTGCCTCCGACTATGAAGATGGTGTTGCTGACGATTCGCGTATTGACACCCTGCGCAGCAAGATGGTGTGCGTCGAGGATGCGCGGTTCACGGCTGATTATCACGATCCTGACAAACGGGCCATTCCCAACGGTCTAACTATAGAATTTCAAGACGGCAGCAAACTCGAGGAAGTCGTGGTGCACTACCCGATCGGCCACCGACGCCGACGCAAGGAGGGTATTCCGCTCCTCGAGGCGAAATTCAGGCACAACCTAGCCAGGAGTTTTGCTGACGAACAACAGCAAGCAATACTCGATGTTTCGCTCGATCAGAACAAGCTGGAAACAACCTTAGTCTGTGATTACGTGAACCTATACGTACCGCAGTAAGGACTCGCAATGGGCGGACCCGCCCAAATCGCCATTTACGTCCGAGCTGGCCATGCGCAAATAAAAAAGTCTGCAGTATTGGTACAACTTTGCCATGCCGGACTGTATATCAGGAAAGAGACGAACTGAGAGTGGCCGGTACTCGCCCTGGTCGCGGACACTTACCAAGACCCTCAAGCCGGCCATCCAGTTCAGTTTGCTAGCAAATGCGTTACCTAACGCCGATCGGAGACACTACAGCGATAGCACTCCAGCCACAGATGGCGGTCCTGAAACAGCCATCCATTGGCCAATGAGTGCTCACTAATTGAGGAATTACATTTGTGGGCTGCGGAGTTCGGCTACTTGCTCTTTTTGTTTTTTTGAGCTCTGAAGATTGCCCAGCGCGCTTTAGTCGCCTTCGAAATTCTTGCCCTCGCGTCCGCTGACATCGTTCGCTTTCGACCGCCTGGTTTTGCTACGACCGCGGTTGCCTGGGGCGATGAGGCGTGCGAACCATTTAGCGCAAAGATGGCCCCCTGTATTCCTTTCAACTGTCGTTGTAACTTTGCCTCTTCCTGTTTTAGGGCTACCAAAATATCCATCGATTCCTCCGGGAATATTAGACACCGCAACCGGTATGCGCCACAAGCCGAATCCAAGTAGCGCACTAAGTGTCGAGCATCGAAGACCCACGCCCGCTCTTATCTGAGCACGGTACTTCGTATCCATACTGACTCAAGCCGGGACGCCATTGCGGCAGCGCTGACCCCTGACCCTGACCGGTTTGCTGTTCCAACGTCCTTCTTCCGCGAAAAGAAAGTTACTTGGTTGTTCTTTTCAGACAACTCGACCGGCAGATTTCGCTGTAAAGACCGGTTCTCTTGACGGGAAAGCTACCGTTGCCAGGCACCTTGAAACACAGAGACTGCGTGGTTTATGCGAGACGTTTGTGTTTGAAACGACGCAGGCCGCTGCTGTATTCCGCAACGATGTGGCCATTTCCACGAAGCTTGTACTTGTAGGTGGTCAACCCATCGATGCCCATGGGGCCACGTGCGTGTAGTTTGTTGTTGCTTATGCCGACCTCTGCCCCCAAGCCGTAACGATAACCATCCGCAAAACGCGTCGAGGCATTGTGAAACACGCCGGCGGCGTCGACTTCCTGCAAGAAACACTCCGCTGCGACATTGTCATCCGTGACAATGCATTCGGTGTGCTTCGAACCGTACTGGTGAATGTGTTCGAGTGCATGCTCTAGGGAATCTACAATCTTCAACGACAGAATGAGGTCTGAATATTCGGTCGACCAATCGTCTTCGTTCGCAGGGACTAGGTCTTCCCCAGAAAGGAGAACCAGCACACGAGGGCAACCGCGAACCTGCACTTTTGCTCTTCTCAATTCCGCAACGACCCTTGGAAGAAAAACGCTGGCAATGTCTCGATGCACCAGGAGCGTTTCGACCGAATTGCAAGCTGCAGGATACTGAGTTTTGGAATCCAAGGTCACCGCCAAAGCTTTGTTCAGGTCCGCCGCGCGATCAACGAACACGTGGCAGATTCCCTCACCGTGGCCCAGTACAGGGATGCGGCTGTTCTGCTCCATCAAGGCCACAAACTCTTTCGAACCACGTGGGATCAAGAGGTCGACTTCGCCATGGAGATGCAACAGTTCCATCAGCTCCGAACGAGATTCGAGTAGCTGGATGGACCTCTCAGGTACGTTTGGGAAACTGCAAAGCGTTTCCCTCCAAACGGCCACAAGGCTTTCCACGCTACTTGCGGCTTCCGCGCCTCCTTTGAGCAGCACTGCATTGCCCGACTTAAGCGCCAGAGAAGCAACCTGCGGAACGACATCGGGACGAGATTCAAATACGACCGCTATGACACCAAGCGGGCAGGATTCTTTGTGCAGGATCAACCCTTTATCGAGCTCGGTGGCTACCAGCCGTCTGCCGAGCGGGTCAGGCAAGTTCGCGACTACGCGCACCCGGGCGGCCATTTCGTCAATACCACTCTTTTTGATTTCCAAACGTGAAAACACGGCTTGCGTCATCTCCCCTCGAGATAGGAGCTTTTCCGCTGCGGCGCAGTCCTTTCTATTGGCGGCGAGAATCCTCTCTGCATTCCCTTCGATCGCATCCGCAATTGCCAACAGGACAGCTTTGCGGGCTTCGTCCGGAAGAAGTGCAAGCTTTTGCGACGCTTTCCGCGCACGGGACACTATAGAAGCGACGGTCGTGGACCGTGACGTTGGAGTTGTGGCCCTCACGTCTCGCGCTCCATGAGCACAATGTTGGCCCGCGTGAACAGAACGCAGGCAGTCGCTGCCGTCTCGCTCCCGCAGTTAGCAATGCCTCGTGCAAATTCTTTGCCCGCAACGTTAGCGATGCTGACTACATCCATCGGCCCGAATGGTCTTTCAATGCGAACGAGACCAGAAGACAGCAAACTTGCTTTGCCGTGGGTTACGGCATGCTGCGCTCCCTCATCAACGACGACGCGACCTCGAACCCCGGCTGCATAGGCAAGCCAGCGGCGTTTGCCCTTCATGCGGTTGGACGGCAGAAACACAGTCCCTTCGGGTTCTCCCGCAAAGATCCGGGGAAGCGTTTCGGCCCGGCGGCCATTTGCGATCACCGCCACACCACCGCAATTCATCGCAATTTCAGCGGCTTCCAGTTTGGTGACCATTCCACCGCGACCGGACTCAGAAGGCCCTCTTGCCAGCGCTTTCAACTCTGGCGTCACGCGGGCCACAGTTGCGATGACTTTGGAGCGGCTCCCAGAATCTGCCGGTTTCTGTTTTGAAGCACTCTGCCCACTCAGAAGGCCGTCGACATTCGTGAGAATAATGAGAGCGTCTGCTTCCAATCCACTCATGACCAGCGCGGCCAGCCGATCATTGTCACTGAATGCGGCAGAGTGGGAACCGTCACGGACCGTTTCGAGTTCCGCAGTTGAAACGGTGTCATTTTCGTTGACGATAGGCAGAACACCAAATCCAATCAGCTTCTCCATCGTTCGCCGCATATTGGAATAACGTTGCCAATTACTGAAATCTTCCTCGGTCAGCAGGACCTGCGCAATTTTGACATCGTAGGCACCGAAGAGCCGCTTGTAGGCTTCCATCAGCAAGCTCTGGCCCACGGCAGCGCACGCTTGCCTGGTAGCCATTTGTTTCAGGCGAGAAGGATGGAGACCAAGCCAACCCCTCCCAAGACCGACCGCACCTGAAGACACCAGGACAACTTGGCGATGGCTCGTTTGGAGATTCGCGATCGCCTGCACAATTGGGGCAATCCGTTCTAAGAAGAGTTCGCCCTCGGCTCCCGTGACCGTGCTGGTTCCCAGTTTAATAACCACGCGTTTTGCGCTAGTCAAAAGACGATGCGATTGTTGATGGTTCATGTGGCCATTCGTTAATTGGGCTAAGGTCGAACCCACTACGATTATGACATTCACTGCAGTGCTCAACCACAGAACATCGACTAAGAAATTTGGGGCTTCGGGGGTGACGCCCGCGGTCGCAATGGCTCAATGTGCACTCGGAACATTACCGTAGCGTCAATTACCATAATCGAGACTGACCTGTGAAGCCTTGGGTTACATCGATTACCAGGATGGACTACTCGTCGCGCTGGCAGATCCAAGGCGATCGCATGTGCAACAGCGCCACCTTCGTTTACCGCTTTGTAATCCATGTCCTGGATTGCCATGGGCGCGCAATTACGTCCACTCCACATTGCAAGCCCGACAAAACGAAAAACCCATAGAATTGCTGAGGATTTCCACCTAACCGGTATTGTCCCTAACGTTTTCTTACGGCGTTGAGATGGACACCCAGTACCCTCAGACACGGCCAAAGCGGAGGCTAGGGCTGCACCGCTCTGCCCGAACGGCCGCAGCCCAACTCATTACACGCCAATTTTTGGCGTGCTGAGCCCTCCGCCTCACTGCGCGTATGGAAATACCACAATTGCTTCGGGGCACTACTTTAATAATGTTTATGACTAAATGTTGGGATCGGATGGACCCAGGGCCAGGTGTCGCTAACTTGCTAATCCACTTTGGAGGGGTCCAAACGCACTTCGATGAAGCCTTCATGCAGCAGTTCAGCGGCGTAGCGAACGATAATTGCCCTTCCATTGCGATGTTGAAATAGCCACAATCCTCGGAATATACCGAATTCGCAAACCGCGCCAAGATGCCTGGGGATGTCTAACGCATCCTTGTTCGAAAATCTGGCGACGCTTCTGCGTATGAACTCGCGGCGGCGATATCCCAGAAGGGAGCAGAACCCGTCCGACACAGCGACAAACGCACCATCGAGAGTGAGCCGAAAAGAGTGCTCGTCTGTAAAGGAACGGATGCGGGCCCGGTCTTCACGGTATCGTCGCGCCAACACCGATGCCTCGGCACGCGAACGCTTGAGAGCTGAAGGCCAGTCCATTTCAATGTTCATCAAGCAGAACCACATCGTTGGCCAGACGCTCCAAGACATCACTCCAGTCAGTTGGCTCTTCGTGCTTGGATCCGATATCACAAAAATCAAAACGCGACCTCTATAACCTGCCATTCGCGATTTGACTAGAACCTGGCATGCCGGGCCGAATCCGAATCGGCACTTTCATGGAACGCTCATTAATTCGAGTTCCGACTATCCGTTGGTGTCTATCGGAGTTGCAACAAGGCGCCACTGAACTTGTCCTAATGCTCCTCTCCACTTCAGGGCATGCTCTCCACACCGTCGTTCATTCGGCAAGGTATCGCGAATCAATAGCGTCACTTCATATCCACACGCGCAACAGCGATAGATGCCAGACAGCTGAATAGCAGCTCCTGGCGGAAAATTACGCTCAAAAACACTGCTAGCCGACTGTTGATATGCGCCAAGGTTTTTGAAATAGGGCATTTCCATTCCCCTAGGCCTAACTGATTCAGCAAGAATAGACGAACAGGCATTCGGTACTTCATTAATTGTTTTTACCCTGCAATAGGATTCGTTGTCGCGACGACGGCATTATCACGAGATCGACCGCGATGTGCAGCATCTAGAATCCCCGGTCACGTAGGTTGGTGCATGACCAATAGTTCATTTAGTCAGTCGCCCAACGCTCAACCGACCGCTCTCGATCTTTATCTGTTGATTGATCGTTGCTAGCAAGGGCAGCGATGCAGTGTGGTCTCAGGACATCCTCCAGTTTTAATCGGGCATCGGTTCTTTCATCGCGGTACTTCACGATCACTGCTACATACAACGAGAGTCCCCACTTCCTTCCTATGACAGTCGAAACGCTACGGGATCCGGGCACGACAATGGCGTTTTCCGGGATCACCAGCGGCTCAGTTTCGGTCGCTGTGTACACAGCTTCTCTCACAAGATCGTAAACAGGGGTTGATCCGTTGAGGATGGTGCCGGAGCCAAGAACGGCCCGACGCTTGATGATGACACCCTCATATACCCCTGCACTTCCACCGACCATCGCTTCATCCTCAACGATTACCGGCAAAGCGCCGACGGGTTCGATCATCCCGCCGAGTTGTGCTCCCGCTGAGATATGGCAATTACGACCAACCTGCGCACAGCTCCCGACCAGTGCATTTGAATCCACCATCGTTCCGTTGCCAACATGAGCGCCCACATTGATAAACATGGGCGGCATGCAGGTCACACCAGGCGCGACGTAAGCTCCCGCTCGAATGGAAGAGCCTCCAGGTACGATCCGAACCTGGTTGGCCACGCTCATGGGCTGTACGGGATAGGTATCCTTGTCAAAAAACGGAAGTCGCAAACGATCGACAGACATGTCCACCATCACGCCCATACGAAAGCCGACCAAAATTCCCTTTTTGACCCAGATGTTGACACGCCATCCGGTTTTCGAAGACGGATCGGGCTCTGCCGCCCGTGTCTCGCCCCGTTCCAGGGAGTTTCGAAACGCTTCGAACATTTCTCGGTCTTCCACCGTGTATCGCGATGGCGGATCGTCAAACAGTCGTTCAATTTCCAATCGCAGCATGGCTTCTCTCAAGCAAACCTAGATTTTCCAAAACCGTCTGGATTCTTATCGCGGAGTTCGCAGCTGGTTCCACCAAAGGAAGTCGCCAGATCGGCTCCAACAGACCCATCTGTGCCATCGCTGCTTTTACGGGGATCGGGTTCGACTCGACAAAATTTGCTTCCATCAAAGGAAGATACCGTTCGTGGATCTCGCGAGCGGCGGGGTAGGAGTCTTGCAAGCACAAGTTGCACAATTCAGCCATCTGAGAGGGAATTTCATTGGCAGCGACGGAAATGAGTCCCCGGCCGCCAAGCGCGAACAGCGGAAGAGCGATGGTGTCGTCGCCGGATAGGACAGCAAAATCGTCGGGCACACCGGCGGCGATCGAAGCGATTTGTGAGATGTTTCCGGAGGCTTCCTTGATTCCCACAATCGTGTCTATCGCAGCGAGTCGCCTTACAGTAGCGGGTTCTATGTTGACGCCGGTGCGCGCAGGAACATTATACAGCAGAATTGGTTTGGAAATGGATTGTGCAATGGCCAGGAAATGCTGATATAGGCCCTCTTGAGTGGGCTTGTTGTAATATGGGGTTACCGAAAGGATTCCATCCACGCCTATCGAGACATACTCACGAACAACGCGGACGACTTCCGAGGTGTTATAGCCACCAGCGCCAGCCACCACAGGTATGTTGCCGTTGGCCTCTTCAATCGCAATCTCCACGACTCGTGTGCGTTCCTGCCAAGTTAACGTCGGGCTTTCGCCGGTGGTGCCGCAAACCACGAGAAAGTGGATGCCGGCCTCGATTTGGCGGCGAATTAGCATTCTGAAGTTTTTTTCGTCCAATGAGAAATCGCGCCTGAATGGCGTCACAAGAGCTGTTCCGCACCCGACAAACATCATTTGTGTCTCCTTGAAAAGATCATTGCTGCAGCCCTCCCACCCGAACGAAGTTGCTCATTTGAATTCATCGACGATATCGCGGAACTCATAAAGTCCCGTTTTCCCGATGACCCAACGTGCAGCTCGTAAAGCGCCACGAGCAAATCCCTGTCGGCTGCGTGCTGTGTGCCGAATCGTCACGGTGTCCGCGCTGGAATCGAATCCTATTTCGTGCATGCCTGGATGAAATCCAACGCGGTTAGCGCTCAAATTCAATTGCCGACGGTAGCCACATCGCTTCATTTCTTCGGCCACGGCGAGCAATGTACCCGAGGGTGAATCTCGCTTCATGGCATGGTGGATCTCCCAGCCCCACGATTCGTAGTCCGACTCAAGCGCGAATACGCGCGCCGCTTCCGCCACGATCTGACGGAATCGATGCATGCCCACTGAAAAGTTGGGCCCCCATACCAGAGTCCCCCGGTTCGATTGCAACGCGTTTCGGACCATCGGAAGTTCGTGAAACCAACCGGTAGTTCCCGCCACCACGGGAATCCCTAGCGCGAAGAGATGCAGAATATTCTCCGGCGCCGTGGAAGGGGTCGAAAACTCGATGGCCACATCAATGTCAGCAAAATTGGCTTCGTTCAAGCCGCCGCTATTGGAATTGGTGCAACTGTCTAGCGTGAGGTGCGCCTCGAACCCATATTCGGGCGCCAGTTCCTCGATGAGTCGGCCCATTTTTCCGTGGCCGACGATGGCAAGTGCGAAGGTCATGACTTGCTCTCCGTGGCTTTCTCGCTCAGAAGACGCCTGACCATTTGCGAATAAATCGTGACCGCATCCCGCAACTCCCGCTTGGATACAAATTCTCCCGCCGTGTGCGCTACGTGAATGCTTCCAGGCCCGATCAGAAAGGGAATACCCCATGATGTTCCGAGCGCTCCAATATCCGACGCAAATGCCACGACGGTTGTGGGAAGACCATCGAAGTTCGATAAGCGGCTCACCGGCGTGTGCAAGACTTCAACCGCCTGCACACGGTTCTCGGTAATCCGGCGAATTGCGCAGCGAATGGGTGCAGCGTCGCCGACCAGCCGGATCGAAATTTCTGCACGTGCTTCGTCGGCGATCACGTTATGGGCACGTCCACCAGAAATTGTTCCGATGTTCATGGTGGTCTCACCGAGAATCGGATCTTGCGGCAATGCGAGGGCCCGAATCTGCTGGAGAACATCGAGAAGGCTTTCAATTGCCGATTGGCCCAACTCTGGATAGGCTGAATGCGCTAGTCTTCCTTGAGCTTTCAGCTCGAACCGCAGAACGCCTTTAGAAGCAATCGCCACTTTGTTTTCGGTCGGTTCTCCGTTCACCAAATACCGAGACCCCCGGGAAACCTTTGCTGCTGCACATGCCCCCGCGCTGCCATGCTCCTCTCCGACCACAAATAGAAGTGCAAAGCCCGAAACGCCATCGGCGAGAAGTTCTGCAGCGGCTAAAAGCATGGCGCCAATAATGCCTTTAGCGTCGCAAGCCCCCCGACCCCACAAGAATCCGTCATCTTCGCGCGATGGAAAAAACGGCGGTACGGTATCCATATGCGTCGAAAGCGTGACGATCGGTCTGCCCCAGCTCGCAAATACGTTAAACCGACTTGAATCGACCTGCATGCGCTCCACATTGCCATGCTGTGGCTGTGCCAGTTTCGAGAGATAGTTGAATAAGAATTCGGCTATCTGTTTTTCATTGTTTGTAACCGATTCGATGTCGACGAGTGTGCGCGTCAATGTGAATAGATCCATGTTTGTGTACTCTGGGGATGGAACGTTGAAGGAAGAGAGAAACCGCGAGGAAATCTCGGGCTGCAGCTCTTCGATAGCGCTCCATCCGCTTGCAAGCGGATGACAGTGGACGGGTGTTACCCCGGTCCCCCAACCACCGCGGTTTTCAACTACCGCGGCGATTTCGGCGGATCAACAACAGCCCCTTTCGCCCAGGCTTCCGAAGTTGATCGGAAAAACGTGCCGGACTACTGATGGCTTCCGCGCCTCTACCAAAGACGAAAATGTCGAACTAAGTAAGTCTCCGTACCTACGGCAGGCCGACGAAGAACTCGACATGCTCGCAAATACCATGTGTGACGGGTTTGCGGTTGTCCTTTCGACGAGAACCAATAGTCATCATGCTTCCACCACACGCTCCCATTTTAACCCGATGACGCATCAAAGCGAACATTTCGACGCCCACATAAATATTATTAAGTTGTATGCCGATTCGTTCGATTCCACGCTCCACTGCGTCCCATCCAGCACGCATTTAGTTACCTTGTCTATACACTCGTCGACGCTCGTGAGACGACGGTGCGAACGAAGCCCACACTACAACCAAGGCAACAAAATTCCGTGCTCAACCGGAGCCGTGTGCGCACTGCCTTTTCGATTCTTTAAAATTAAAATAGTCCATCGAATTCTCACTGTCGGGCCAATGCGGGCAGGATAATGCTTGCAACCCCCGGGCCCCTTCAGACCATTCAATAAGCCCCAGTTAAATTTGGTTTATACCAGCGCGCGTTGGATACTTTATTTTGTTTCCTATTAGGCAGCTATCGCTTCGCCGATACCAATTCATTTTTGATCAGGCTTGCCTTCGCTGTGGATCACCTGCGGCTGACAATAGGAAACTTACCCGCTATGTTGCGAGTACGACCAGGATCGCTGTCTCTCGAACGCGGTTGAACCGCAATTTACGGATATATGCCTAACCGAAAATTTAGCGCTCAGTCGTGCTTAAAACACATAAGCGAAGGGCAACTGATCAATTCGGACATCCACGCTCTGAACGATAGGATCGAACTCTGTCCTTCCGCCTAACCATGCGTATGTAATGTCTACAGTCCAGTGGCTCATCGTAATTTACATTGTCGAACGCTTCCGGACGACCTCGTTAAGAGGCACCCGAAACCGCTTCATCAGCTATGCGCTTGCGGCATGCCAGGACGCACAGCTCCAATGGCGGTAAAAAAACCGAGGCAATAACCAGCATTGGTCGGGAGTGGTAAAACAAACCTGAGAAGCTATTGGGCTAAAATCTGCTTAGCTATCGTCATTCTCTGCATATTACTAGTACCTTCATAAATACGCCCAATTTTTGCGTCACGGTAAAACTTCTCGACGCGATATTCCTTTGTAAACCCCACACCCCCGAGTACTTCGACTGCTCGGGAAGCTACTCGCTCTCCTACTTGCGATGCAAAGAATTTGCACATGGCCGCCTCGATAACAAACGGTTTCCCAGACTCCTTCAAACGCGCTGCGTTATAAGTCATTAACCGAGCCGCTTCGACGTCAACCGCCATTTCAGCTAGATCGAATTGGACACCTTGGAAGTCACCGATTGGCTTCCCAAATTGCTTCCTCTCCCTCGCGTATGCAAGCGCTAGGTCGAGCGCTCCCTGCGACAATCCTGTCATCTGCGCTGCAATTCCGATTCGGCCCTCATTCAGCGTCTCTATTGCGACCTTGTAGCCTTTTCCAACCTCACCCAACACATTGTCCTTGGGGACACGGCAATCGTCCAGGATCAGTTCGCAAGTGGAGGAAGCGCGAATGCCAAGCTTGTCTTCTTTCCTGCCAACCTGAAAGCCGGGGAAATCGCGTTCTATCAGAAAAGCGGTGACTCCCTTATGCCCGAGTTCTGGATTCACGGTGGCGAACAAAACGAACAAACCTCCTTCTCGCGCACTGGTGATCCAAAGCTTGCGGCCCGTAATGCTGAAGTGGTCTTCTTTTTCCGTGGCGCGAGTAGTGAGTGCAAAGGCATCAGAGCCGGAGCTAGCTTCCGAGAGTGCAAAACACGCTACGGTATTCTTGGCTAGTCTCGGGAGGTATCTCCGCTTCTGATCTGGGGTCGCCCATCGCAGAATGGCGTTTAAAGTTAGAGTATTTTGTAAGTCGACGAGAAGGCCGGCAGTGGGGTCAATCCTGGACAACTCCTCGATTGCCAGTATGGATTGGAAAAATGTGCCGTTCTGTCCGCCGAACTCCTCGGGTATCTCAATCGCCATCAATCCTAAGCTGAACAACTCCGCCCAGAGGTCTTCGCGGAAAACTCCTTTTTCATCCATCTCTAGCACATGTGGACCTATCCGTTCACGCGCGAATTTGCGAACGCTCGCCTGAAACATTGAGTCTTCCTCGCCGAGAATCGTGAGCGCCTGATGATCTGCACCTTTTTCGACTGAAGTCATGACCGTGACCAGATCCTCTCTTGTTATTAGGCTGGTGCTGCTTGTCGCTGATTAAGGCTAGTCAGCTAATACTGCTGAAGACCGCCCTGGCCGTCCCCACGTAAAGTCAAGTGAGTACATTCCGTTACCGATCCACGGTTAGGAAAGGCGTTCTGAACCGTGTCTCAACAGCGTCACACGCTCTGCCATTTCTCGCAGGACAATCGCGGCGCTCTGTTCTTTGACTATCCCGAAGCCGCGAATTCGGAGCGGAGCCTCTGCCAACTGTACTGCGTCGGCGTAGTTCGTCGATGAAAGACAGCCGGTAAGTTCCCGGGCTAACTCTAGGTAATCCGCCCGCAACCGTCGCTCCATCTTCCGTTCTGCGGTCATGCCAAAGAAGTCTACCGGAGTACCGCGCAGCCACTTGAACCGAGCGAGAATTCTGAATACCGATAAGATAGCCGGGCCGAACTTCATCTTGCGGGCACGACCGGTTTGTGGGTCGCGCCGCGCAAACAGCGGTGGTGACAAATGGAAAGTCAACCTACAGTGGTCTCCGAATTCCTTTCTCAGTGCCGCGTGAAACTGGGGGTCGGTATGGAGACGAGCCACCTCGTATTCGTCCTTGTAGGCCATAAGCTGATACGCAGCGCGCGCGACTGCCCACGAGAACTGGGCACCGTCAACTCCCAAACGGACTTCGGCATGCCGTGCCAGTTGGACAAGGTCAGCATACGTGCGACTGTAGGCGGTATTTTGGTATGCCGTAAGGTCGCGAATTCGGCGGGCTATAAATTCATCGAGGTCGTTGGTAGGGCGCTCTATCGCGGGGAACTCCGTGTCTTCCAGCAGTGATTTGAATGCTACGGGATCTGCCTTGGCCAAGCGGCCCAAGTTAAAGGCCTGAAGATTAAATGCCACGGCGACTCCGTTGAGTTCGATAGCGCGCTCAAGCGCCGCGCGCGACAAAGGAATCAACCCCAGTTGCCAGCAATAGCCGACCATCATCATATTGCTGCCGATAGTATCTCCTAGGAGCCGCTTCGCACTGGAGGTGGCCGCCAATCGGAACGCCGTTCGCCCGCCGCACTTGTTCTCGATGGATCCTATGAACCAACTACTATTGAGCGGCAGGTCAGGTTTCAATTGGAATTCGGCCGTCGGCGTTAGGTCTTCGTTTATGACCACTGCCGTCTTCTCTGGATTTACGGACTGAATGGCTTCTTTGTGGGTCATCGCTACTTCGTCACATGCTATAAGCAGATCAGCTTCTTGAGGGCCAAGCCGAACCGGTAACGGCGTTACCGATTGACGAAACAGCCGAACATGGCTAAATACCGCTCCTCCTTTTTGACTGAGACCAGTCATGTCATAGACACTGACGCCTCGCGTTTCGATATGGGCGGCCATTGCGAGAATTGCACCAATAGTGATGACTCCCGTTCCGCCGATCCCAGTAATCATGAGATTGTATTGCTCTAATTTGGGTGGTTGAATATCGGGGAGGGTTTTAAACAATGAATCTGGCAGTGTGATTGTCGAGTTCACACCCTGTCCACCCTCGACTGTCAAGAAAGATGGGCAGAAACCCCGTAGACAAGAAAAGTCTTCGTTGCATGACGATTGATCGATCTTGCGTTTCCGTCCAAAGTCAGTCTCCAGTGGCTGGATTGCCACACAGTTGGATTGCGTGGAGCAATCGCCGCATCCTTCACAGACTAGGTGATTGATGAAGACGCGATGGCCCACAGTCGGAGAAGTATCGCGCTTCTTACGGCGGCGCTTTTCAGCTGCGCATACCTGGTCGTAGATCAACACGGTGGTGCCAGGGGTCTCCCGCAATTCCCGCTGCAGTGTATCTAGTTGATCGCGGTGTAATACCTTGACTCCTCGAGGTATCTTTTGGTTTCCCTTGAACCGATCAGGATGGTCAGACACCACGGTTACACTTTGAACGTTCTCTGCAAGTACTTGCTTGACGATTTTTGCGACCGTCAACTCGCCTTCAACGTACTGACCGCCCGTCATCGCTACTGCGTCGTTAAAAAGAATCTTGTAAGTAATGTTCGCGCCATTCTGCACGGCGGCGCGTATCGCCAAGGAACCCGAGTGGTTGTAAGTTCCGTCACCGAGGTTTTGAAAAACATGTTTAGTGTCTGTGAAGGGCGCAATTCCAAGCCAGTTTGCGCCCTCCCCGCCCATATGCGTCACCGGCAAGGGATTTCGTTTTTCAAGGAACATTGCCATGCTGTGGCATCCGATCCCGGTCAAGCCGAAAGATCCCTCCGGAACCGTGGTGGAAGTGTTGTGAGGACACCCTGCGCAGAAGCACGGCAGGCGGGCGAGCTGGCCGAGTTCTACTGAATTGGATTGCTTCAGCCGCGTTGCAATTTGCGTCAGGACATCGCCAATCTCCGGTGCAAGGCGAATCAGCCGTTTGGTTAGTGCGTATGCTACCGTCAGGGAATCGAGCGAGAGGTCTGCCGGCAGTAATTCCAAACCATCTGGATCATACTTGCCGGAGATGATGGGTCGCCGCTGGTCGTTGAAAAGAATCGCCTTGGCCTGTGTTTCCATCTGCGGACGTTTTTCCTCGACAAAGAGCAGTTCTTCCGCAACTTCGGCAACCTCCTTTAGGGATTGCGGTTCGAGCGGATAGATCATCGCGACCTTATAAACGGCTAGTCCGAGCCGAGCGGCTTCCGCCGATCCTATCCCCAGCAAGTTCAATGCCCCCATGACATCGGCGTATGCCTTGCCTGCGGTAACAATCACAAACCGAGCCCTCGATGATCCAAATACAATTCGATCGAATCGGTTGGCACGAGCAAACGCCAGCGCAAGCGGGAGTTTGTAGCGGACGAGCCGCATGTCCTGTTCTTGAACGGCCAGCAATTCCTTACGAATGTGTATGCCGCCCACTGGGAGTGGGATGTCTTTAGGTTCGACAAAAGCAAACTTCCGGATATCGATTGACATCGTGCTGGTGGCGTCGGCAGTTTCATTGACGACTTTTAGGCCTACAGCCAGGCCTGCAAATCGAGACAGCGCGAAGCCGATAATGCCGAATTCGATCAATTCAGGTACTGACGCGGGATACAGGACCGGAATGCCATGCGCGGCCAAAGCGTGGTCGCTTTGATGTGCCACCGAGGACGATTTACCGGCGTGGTCGTCGGCGAAGACGAGCAGAATTCCCCCCTTGGGTTCCGTGCCTTGCATGTTGGCATGTTTCAGGGCGTCACCCGAGCGGTCGACTCCCGGACCCTTGCCGTACCAGATGGAAAACACACCGTCCACCCTGCGTCCCGGTAGAAAAGCCAACTGTTGGGTTCCCCAGACGGCGGTAGCTGCCAAGTCCTCGTTGAGTCCAGGACGAAATACGATGTTGTTATTGTTGAGGAACTCTTTGGCCTTCCAGAGTTCCATATCATAGTTGCCGAGTGGCGAGCCACGGTACCCCGAGATGAAGCCCGCGGTGTTCAGGCCTCGACGACAGTCCAGTTGTCGTTGCAGAATGGGGAGACGAACCAAAGCTTGTTTTCCATTTATGATTATCTTTCCGTCATCGACGAGATATTTGTCGTCAAGAGATACGCGAGAAAAGCCTGCAGCCGTCATTTGTTTGTAAGCCTCTTTCTCCCGTTACCCGCGCACTCACGCGAGGAGAGGAAAGTAAGATGATTGCTTCTGGGACGCGCAGACCGAGTACAGCTAAAAGGTAGATCGACAATTCCACCGCCGGTTTGTCCAGCAAATGAAGGATGGATGGTTGCTAATCATCGGCACGGCTGGTCGAAGTTGTAGGTTGGTTCGTACTGACAGCAAACATTAGCCGGTGACGCTCCGCCTCTCCCATTTGATCGCGCGTTTTTCGCGCAAGCTTCCAAAAGCAAATCCCCAACAATGCCCATACCAGTAAGATCATCCACTCTAGGGGGAAAGAGCCCTTGACATCGAGATATGGCTGATAAAGTGAAATTAGAAGCATGAGAAGGGCGCAAAGTGCTGCAAGTCCGGCAGTAAATGCACCACCCGGCACGCGGTAGGGACGCGGCTGTAAGGGCCGAGTTTGGCGCAACCGAATGACTCCGAGGCAAGTGACGCCATAAGCGAGCGCCAAACAAGTGGCCCCGACATTCACAATGGGTAATATTCCGGTTCGGCCCAGAAACACACCACAGGAAGCTACCGCTCCAACGAAGACGATTGAACCAACGGGTGACCCAAAGCGCGGGTGAACGGAGCAAAGCTTACGGCCAATTACCCCGCCTCGGCTCAACGCAAAGAGTAAACGCGAGGCGGCGATAAAACAGGAGTTTGCAGCGGTGAAGGTTCCACAGAGGCCAGCGATCAAGACCGCGCGGGCCAGGATTTCCGAGTGCAAACCCTTTCGGAAAGCGGCCGCGCTCGGGAGATCCCAGGAGATCAGGTCTTGCCAACGTGCCGCCATGCTCACTGAGACTATGAGCAGGCAATAGAAAACAAGCGCTACAGCAATAGAAAGTAAAATGATCCGGCCTACTGCGCGCAAAGATGTTGCGGAAGATTTTTCTTCGATGATTTGGGCGACGTTGTTGAAACCACCATAAAACCAAAGAGTTGTGACGAGGACTCCAACAATGCCTCGCCAGGAGATGCCAGCGCTGTCGCGACGGAATAGGGGCAGCAGGTTTGCAACGTGTCCGAAGAAAATGCCGGCTGCAATAAAGATTACAGAGACCGCCAATTTCACATACGTCAAAACGTCTTGCAGCGTAGTCGCAGATCGTACTCCGCGATAGTTGAGACATGTGAGTACGAACACTCCGCCAAGGGCGACCCCGAGACTGATTAGGTGCACCGTGCTTCCCCGGAAGCTATACAGGACGGGCCCTTGCATCCCTGGGATCAAGAACTCCAATATCCAAGCAAAAGCTATGCACATGAAGGAAATGGCGGCTATATCCACCAGCGTCAAGGTCCAGCCAACGACATAAGCGGCTCTAAGTCCGAAGATCTCGTAAGCATATGCGGCTTCACCGCCGGAAACCGGCAGAAGGGCACAAAGTTCGGCATAACAGAGTCCAACGAGTGCAATCAGAATTGCTCCGCCCAGGAAGGCGAGGACAGCACCGAGAGGGCCGGCTAGGTTAAGCCAATCCCCGACGATCCATCCCACACCAACCATGGCGCCGAAAGCCACGGTGAAGAATTGGCCGGCACCGACATCTTTTCGAAGTTTCAATGGTCCATCGCCGGATACATTCATAGTTTGTTTTGGGCAGATCAGCGTTTCGACCAAATGGGGAAACGCTGCAGAAAGGCGGGGCGTCAGCGTTGCAAAGCGGCCTTCAGCCGATCGGCAACGATCAGCTCCTCACCGGCGATCAGCATCTCCACCGCCACCACCAGAACTTGGTCCAAAACGACTGTTGCGATGCTTGGATTCCCGGCCGCGAGGTAGGTGGATATCTCTTGCGCGTCTTTACCGGCGGCAGCCTCGAAGCTGATGGCAAGACAATTGACGGGTGTCGGCACAAGGCGCTCACCCATCGCGAAACAGACCGGCTTCTGCACAATCCCGGGGATGGGACCGATTCGTTGCATCATAGACTCGATCCTTCGCGCGTATATTTCCAACCGAGCGTTGTGATCCGCCGCCATCCAATCTTGCAAGGCCGCAAGGACCGCGACAATGGTGTGCCGATCAACCTTGAATTGACGTCCAAAGGTGCGATACTGCCCCAACTCGAAAGCTGTAAAGTCAGTGTGGCTAACGACCTCCATCAGGTCTTTGCGTCCGCAGATGAATCCACCGGCATTCGGTCCACCAAAATACTTTGCACTGAAACAAACGAGATCGGCCCCAGAGCTTATGAAGCTGAGCATTAACTCGGTCGGATAGCACAGGAATGCAGCATCGACGAAGGTTGGGACACCCTTCGATCGCGCGAATGCTACAACTTCTGTCATGCGGACCGTTCCTTCGGTGGCGTCAAGGTGTGCGGGGAAAAGAATTGCAGCTGTTCGCGAATGGACCGCTGCGGCAATCTGCTCGACCGTGGTTCCAGCATCATCGCCCACCTCGATCAGTCTCGCGCCTGCCAGCTCTGCACAACGATCGTACCGGTAACGATGCCGCCGCTGAATTATCACTTCATTTTTAATGTCCGAGGTGTGCGGAAGTTGTTCCCACTTTGTGGAGTCCATGCCAGTCATGCAGGCTCCTATTCCTACCGCGAGCGCTGCAGAAGCCCCGGGCGTAACGCGTGCCGCCTCGGCGCCAACTAGGCAGGCAATTTGCATGCCGGACTTGTCAAGCAATTCCTCCATCCTGACGAAAGATCGATTGCTGTCTTCCATTGCTGACCAGACCCTCGGAGACAAAACTGATCCCCCGAGCACCGTGTAGGCGCCGCACGCATTAATAACCCGGGTAACTCCGAGCTGTTCGAGGATTGTCGTTTTCTTCAAAGGTTCGCGCTTCAAAGTTATTCCCAGGAGATCAAGAAATTCTTAGCATCGATCAGGCATGTTCATGCTCAAAAGCCTTGCGCGCAAAAATTCGCCGGACCATCGGCTCAAAAGTGTCTAGGGGCAGGCTGTCGTAGTCGGGGGCGAAGGCCTTCTGATCCCATTCATGGCAGAAACGAAGCGTGGCGTCGTAGTGCGGATGATCGCGGTAGCGGTCGCGTGCGTTCCGGTCACCGCCCAGATGATGGGCATAATAGTAGTTCTGGAAGACGCCATGGTGTTTCACAATCCAATAGGTTTCCTCGGATACGTACGGTCGTAGAATCGAAGCAGCGAATTCTCCATGATTACACGGGGCCAGTACGTCCCCGAGGTCATGCAACAAGGCTGCTACGATCAATTCCTCGCTGGCACCATCCCGCGAGGCGCGAGTCGCACTCTGCAGGGAGTGTTCCAGGCGGTTTATCTGGTATCCGGTTACAGAATCTTTCAGCTGCTTGAGACTGTCGAGGACTCGGGTAGCGAGACCGCCAATATACTCGCGCTCTAATTGTTCCAAAAACAGGTATTCCTCTTTCGTCCCGTCTTCCATATGGCTGAAACTTACGGTCTTTGGCGGTGGCATACGTGTCTGGTTACCTCCTGTCGCAGTCAATGGATTTGTAGGCCGAAGTCTCATGTAGATCCTGTTAAAGGGCAATAGAGCACAAATTAGTTTTCAATGAGTAAGACATGAGGGAGTTGCAAACCATGAAAGTCGGTTACGGATTTCGTTGCGGCCGGTGCCCGTTTACCGGTGAGCTATGATTCCCAGAGCCCAATTCCGAAGATCGACCAAGGAGCTTTTCTTGACCGGGATGATAAGCAGCTTCTGAGTGACGTTGCACTTCTTCGGCCGTAAACCATGAGTTTTTAAACTTTCCGGCAGCGTACAACGGAGCCTGATCGAAGAAATGCTTGCTGACGGGATCTCCGCTTTCTCCAAATGTCATGACCGACCGCGCTCGTATGTGAGGCCCGAACTCCACCACGCTGACATAGGTATCCCCGTGCACACCGTATTGCGCCGCAGATTGTGTTCCCGGCACCGTTCGCATTGTAAAAGCCGCACCGTCGTTGCCGCTCACCGCGGCGGTCGGAAGACTTAGCTCGTCGTCCCGGAAAAAGGGCGCTCCAAAAGGCGGCTTCGAGACAAGTGTTGACCGCTGCAAGCGATTGATGTCGCCGTAAGGGACCTGCCAGTAACCGAACCTTTCGATGAGGTTCGTTAGCACCTCGTGCAGCGTCGATTGGAGTATTTCGGGGGAAGAGGCCTTATCGCGCATCGCTCGACGCCAAAGACTGAAGAGAGTCATTGCAACGGAGTCGACGGTGCTGCGGTGGTCCCAACGATCGAGTTCTGCGATCGCGGCACGGAAGCTTTTGGCATTTGGGTCTGCTGATGGGCCTTGCTTGCGGATCGTCATCAGCCAGTCACGAAGGACTTCATCTGCTGTTATGACATGGGTATCGAATGCGGCCGCACCCCATTGATCGAAGTCAAAGGACGAATTCATCTCCAAAATACGCCGAGATGCGCGTCCCCGAGGGTTGTCCCCACTGTTCGAACTGGATGTTTGACCTTCACGTACCATATATGGAGGAAAATTGTGGGGGTCAGGATTACCGGCATCAGTCAGCAGGAAAGGAGACGTGTTGCAATTCTGCATCCAACCGCTGGAAGGGTTAGTAAGCTGCGGCAACTCAGTCAGCGAGTAATAGCTGTAGGATTCGGTTCGCGAATCGCTGCCGTCAACGGGCTTTGACCAGTCAAAACGTGGATCGCGGCGCGGGACTGCTGAGTTGTAAACGTAGAAAATGTTGCCGCCTTTGTCGGCCGACATGACGTTCCCGAAGAGCATGTTGAGTGCTGAAAGTGCGGTTTTCAATTCCTCGAGGTTTTGCGCTTTGGTCATGTCATACCATTCCTGCATCCAACCATGAGATTCGTATTTCGGTAGCCTTGCCGCCACAGGCTTGCCATCGAACGATGTGAGGATCGGGCCATGGTGAGTGCGGACCATCCGAAAGCTACGAGTTTCTATTCCGACAGAGGTCTTCACGCGGATGATTTCGGTGTGCTCTACGGCCAGCTTGTGTCCAGAGTCATAGCGATAGGCCAGAGGATTGGTGGGATCATCGAAAGTTTCGACATAGCCATCCACAGAATCGGCAGCATTGTCGGTGCTCGCCCAGCCTATCGAGGCGTTGTGACCGGCGTAGGGAAATGGGAACCCGAAGCGAGCATAACCCGAGAATTCCCAGCCCTCGTCGCTGTGAATATGAGCTTCGTAAACCTGCGCCGGCCCAAAGAAACTGAGGTGTGGATCGATGAACAGCATCGCGTGTTTTGTCGCGGACCGAACTGGAGATATTACCCAAGCGTTCGATCCGTTGGAGGAGGTGTAGGCGTGCAAACGGAGGTTACCGAGTGATTTTCCAACGAGCTTAGGATCGCGCGCAAATCCCGTCTGATAGTAGGTATAGCGGATGAATGCAAGCGGGTACCAGGGCTCGACCCGGTTGAGCAATCGCGGATGCACCTTAGGATGGCGCCGCAGGTAGTAGTTGACTCCGGCGGAAAAGGCATCGCAGAGCATCCGCATCTTGTGACTTATCGTTTGGTAGTCCTGCTTGGCAAAGACCTCGATTTCCAGTGCCCGGTTCAGGCGGTCTTCGTCTACTAGGTCCTCGCCGTAGAGTTCAGCACCTCGGCCCAGAGCAAGAAGGAAATCTTCTTCTATCTGAGGGAAGTTGTCTTGCGCTTGTGCATACGCGAACCCAAAAATTGTGCTGGCGTCAGTTCGACCGAACACGTGAGGTGTACCGTACTTGTCACGGTAAATCGTGACCTGTGCGGCCAAGAACTCGGGGGATGGAAGGTCGGAGTTCAGCATTCTAGCCAGACGCGTAGTCGGTTCTGTTCTCCTTACGATATAGTCGCTGGGTTCCGCCATTAGCACCGGAGGCGGCATCGGCGATCGGCCAGTTGCGCTACACTGCGCGGTACGAATTGGATTTGTGATGGCCTCGGCGCAGAGTCTTGACAGGCTGCATTCAAGAAGGTCCAGGGGGTGGAACCGCTTCCAGTCTGAATACGGCTGGCTGGGGATGATTATAAGAAGTATTGTGATAAGAACGCTGCCGCAGGCTCGCATAAGAAGTGTCGTGGGCGATGGTTCGGGACGGGTTCCTTGAGGCTGGTTGGCACTGGCTACGCAGGCAGGCAGTTGACCCCCGACGGGCGCAGCAGCCGCCGGTTTAGAAGTCGTGAAAGCTGAAATAAACCTTTTCCGGAAATAGTCGACGATTAGAGGCACTGATAGTGCGATAGGGGCTAACCGGGTCTTTTTGTACCATGGCTCTCGAAATTAATTACACATTTTAATGTGTCTCGGACCAAACGCTTGTGCTATACAGGCCGCAACCGGGGCACGAAATCGAGAGTGAACTTAGGGGATATTTGTGGGTTCGTCTGACAGGGTTTTGCCCGTTGGGACCGCATGGGTGGGAGTGGACGCTGCTGCGAGTCCGTATCCGTCTTCATCGACGTCGCAAGACGAGGCACTCATGGTCCGCGTACAGGCTGGCGATGAAGTTGCCTTGGGGGATTTGCTGAAACGACACGCCCGTCTTGTTTTTGGAGTAGGCTATCGAGTTCTCCGGGATGTAGGTGAAGCACAGGAATTGGTGCAAGACGTTTTTCTTCACGCGTATCGCAAATGCCAGTTGTTTGACCCGACGCGGGGGACTTTCCGAGCATGGCTGATTTGCATCACCTACCGCCGAGCCCTGGGCCGTCGAGAGTATTTGAATCTTCATCGCTTTTACGATAGCCGCAATCTCGAAGACTTCGTTGATATTTTTCAGTCGCCCACAAACCTCGAGCATCAAATGGAGTTGAGCCGTTGCACGGAAGTTTTTCGGGGTGCTTTCAGAGACCTGAGCGAAAAGCAACGGAAGACTCTGGAACTATATTTCTTCGAGGGATATACGCTCCGTGAGATAAGCGAATGTTTGAACGACTCCCTCGCCAACGTACGTCACTATTACTACCGCGCACTCGACCGATTGAAGACCAGCACTGAGTTGAATTTGCTAAGGGATAGTTGACATGGGCTATCACGCGGAAGGGAACGAGAGATCGCCCGAAGGAAGTGGACAGGAAATGATTCACGAACACTACTTCGAGTTGTGTGCACTGGTCACGACCGGCAGTCTGACGGATGGGGAATGGAACCAGTTAAGGGCTCATCTTTCCCAGTGTGGGGAATGTTCAGAATTAATTCAGAAGTATCGAAACGTTGCCCAAAGCGGAATACCACTTCTCGTCACAGAGGAATCCATCCCAGTCAATGACATGCAAGAATCATGGTCGCCTGAGCTTGCAGGGCGTGAGTTACTCGCTCGCATCGCGAGGGGTGAGCAAGTTGGCTGGTCGCGGAAGGACGCTATCCAGGCACAGCGCAGCGAGAGAAGGCGCCTGTGGAGCTATCTGCAGATATCAGGTTGGCAGGTCGTTGGTTATGCCGCTTCGCTCGTGGTCCTGACGGTCGCGAGCGGTTATTCCTATCGCTTAGGCATGGGCAGGGGACAAGACGCTGTCCATACTCGTTTTCAACCATCGGCCACCGACGATGGCGTGATACAGAGGCGATTGGAAGTACTGGCACAAGAAAAGGCATCTCTCGATAAGCGTTTAGACACACGGAAGGACCAAACTGAATTGCTGCTAAGGCAATTGGCGACCGCCACAGAGGACTTGGCGAAATTGAACGCGCTGAACAAACAAACGCAGCAGGAGCTTCAGCAGCAGAACCTGGAACTCTTGGAAGCTCGGGCTCACAGCAATACCTCGGTTACGGAACGTGACGCGATGGCTCGAACCTTACTCGCGGAACGTGCGAGTAATCTTGCCGCGACGGCCAATCTTGAAAGTCGCATTGACGATCTTTCTGCACGTCTGCGTAAACAAGATGAGCTAGGTACGATGGATGCCCAGCTCCTGAGCTCGGACCGCGATATTCGGGAGCTAATGGGCGCGCGTGACCTTTATATTGCTGATGTTTTTGACGTGGACTCCAGCGGACATACGCAAAGCCCCTTTGGCCGTGTTTTCTACACTCGTGCGAGTTCCTTGATTTTTTACGCCTTCGATCTTGATCGGCAGCGTGGAGTCCGCAACGTTAGCGCCTTCCAAGCATGGGGCCGCCGGGGGCCGCGTGACGATCATCCTGTAAATATGGGTATTTTTTATCTAGATAGTGAAACGAACCGGCGGTGGGTCTTGAAGTTTGACAACCCCGACGCGTTGGCCAGGATTGATACTGTTTTTGTTACCGTCGAGCCCAAGGGCGGCAGTCAAGAGCCGCGCGGTAAGGCGTTTCTCGTCGCTTCTCTCCGATCACAGCCGAATCACCCGTGACGGTTCTCACCGGCATGGTTCTCACGCCGGGCCCAAAGAATCCCGGTGAATTCGGAATCTCCATCTAATTCATTTCTACTTGGTACAAATGCTAGGAAGCAACCCCTATTCGATGGTGAGACTGAGTCATTCAGCTGGAGGACCTTTCATGGCGTGCAGAACATTTGCTTTGGTAGTGATCGTGTGCTTGCTTCTGTTTTCGCCTTCGTTGGTCGATGCTCAGTCAACGGCAGCCACGATCACGGGTTTCGTGACCGATCCATCAAAGAACGCGATCGCCGAAGCTAAAATAAATGTCACAAACCTAGACACGAACTTGCGGTACACCGTTACAACAGACCTAGAGGGAAGGTACACAGTACCCGCCCTGCCTCCTGGCAATTACAAAATTGAAGTCGAAAAGTTGGGATTCAAGGGTATTGTCAAGCCCGATGTGGTACTGCATGTACAAGACGCATTTGCAATTAACTTTCAAATGGCTCTGGGGTCAGTTTCTGAAAGTGTGACAGTGGAGGCTGGTACACCGCTCCTCGAAAGTCAGACCTCATCCACCGGCTCTATAGTGACCCCTCAGAATATTGAAGAAATGCCCATCAATGGCCGAAATTTCCTGGATTTGATGCAACTGGTGCCGGGCGTGACGGTGAACCGACAGGCGGATCAGGGAAGCGATTCTGCTACGCCGGTATTAGGAGAACGAGCTGGCAACACAGTCTTCATGATTGATGGGCTGCCGAATGCAAACGAGTTCGGAGGAGGTGCATCGGCGCAGTTCAATCAAGACACCATTCTCGAATTCCAGGTCATTACGACCGGCTACAAGGCAGAGTTTGGACACGGTTCAGGCGGAATTGTAAACGTCATCACAAAGAGCGGCACCAATGACTGGCATGGGGAAGCTTCCCTGTACCATCGCAATTCTGCTTTGGATCGCAATGACAGTCTGGATCCAACTCTGACTAGTCCTCCTCTGGTGCTCAGGTGGGACTATGGCATTACAGGTGGAGGCCCCATTATTAAGGACAAGTTCTTCGTCTTTGGTTCCGCTGAGCGCATTCAGGAACGTCGGCAGCTTAACTTCGCCTTTGCACCTGGAACCCCTCAAGTCGTCATCGACTCTGAAGACAAGTTCAATCTGCCGAACCGAACATTTGATACTAGAATTTTTGGAAAACTCGACCAGCAGCTAGGTAAACACCACATCAGCGAGGAAATTAACCAGACCAACGCCCACGTGACAGATTTCCTACCACTTTCGCAGGCAACCAGCCTGCCTTCCACGCGGAGGAACAATGATGGCCGGACAACCTCGCTGGGATTCCGGGATATGGTATTGCTAGGAACAGAAAACCCCTATGTTTTGAGCGTCTACTTTCAGTACCGCGACATCCCTTTCGTTGATCGTCCGGCCCACCCAGATGCCGGTCCGGAAACAGATTTCTCCGTTTTCAGTGCAACTGATACCGGACTGGACGTAGGGGATATCACGGACACAACATTCGGCTCCGGCCTCACTACCGCCAATATTCATCAGAAGTATCTCGCCTTCGGAGGTACCGTGGAAAGGGTGCTAGGCCGTCATGGGTTCAAGTTTGGTGCGGACTTTCTTCGCACCAAGGTGGACGGTATCGAGCAGGACCAAGTAAGTAATCAAATCTTTTGCACTGCTGCGAACTACGTTCAATTCGGTCCGCTGAATTGCGGTTTTTTCACACTGAGCACTACCGGTGGAGTCCCACCAAACGGCGATGTTATCAGAATGCGGAATAATTATGTGGGTCCGTTTGTCCAGGACGACTGGAAGATTCGACCAAACTTGACTTTGAACCTCGGCGTGCGCTGGGATTTTGACTCGCAATTCAATAGCAAGAACAATTTCTCGCCGCGCGTCGGTTTCGCCTGGTCGGTAACTCCCAAGACCGTAATTCGCGGGAGTTTTGGAACCTTCTACGATCATTTTAGACTGGGTCTGGCTCGCGATATTCCAGGTTTTGGCGGCGCGAATCTGACTAACGTGCAACCGTTCTCCTACCCTCAGCTTTTCTACAATCTGACGAGTGATTTCCCGTCTCTTTTTGGTGTGTGTGTCAACCCCACGTTGACTGAAGCGCAAGTGCAGGGGCAGGGTCTAACGTGTAGCGGCTCGACCCAGCCCCAATACGGATTCGATTTCCTCAACAACATTGTTGCTGCAGGCCATTCGCCCATTCCCGCAGCTACGCCTGTGAATCTAGGTAACGTTCAGAGCCTGTCGGGGTTGACGTCGGATCAATACTTGGCGGCGGTTAATTCCTCGGTTGCGCTGCCCCCTGGCTTCCAATGGTTCTGGGGACCTTTTGGCACTCTGTCCCATACCGCCAGCCCCGCTTCGGGAGTGCCGTTCACGGTCGCTCCCGGATTTACGACCCCGCGTACCTATAGCACTAGCATCGGCGTTCAACAACAGATCTCAACTAACTCTGTTATCGGCGTGGAATACATCAACAAACAAATGGATGATCTTCTCGGTATACGAGAAACAAATCTCGATTTTATTTCTAGAATTCCAGGAAATGCACTTACCTTCGACTCTCCCAATACTGTGATGGCAATCAACAACTATGGACCGTGGTTCTCGGGCCACTACCACGGGCTGGTGGTTACATTTCGTGAGCAATTCCGCAACAGGTTTTCTGTCCAAGCGAGTTATACGTTCACCAGGGCGTTCGACAATTTGTTCCGAACGGAACTCGGAGGCGGAGGGCTCGGTCTGCAGGGTATCCCGTCTGACAACTTTGTAGGGATTCCGCCCGTGGTTACAGATCCCGCCACTGGCCAAACGAACGCAAATGGCCCGTTCGTGGCCAGCAATGGAAATCCCGTCCCACAGGCCGGGAAGTTTTATAACGGAGCCAATGTCGACTACGGAAGATCACCATTGGCGCTCCAACATGTGTTTGTCACGAGCGGAACTCTGGAGTTGCCCAAGAGATTTCGTGTCAGCGGCATATTTACGGCACAAAGTGGATTTCCATTTAGCAGGTTGTCAGCAAACTCTATCGACTACGATGGTAATTTCAATTTCAGTGGCCAGGATTTCAACTTCCAGCGCAATAGTTTTACGGCACCACCCTTTGTCGATTTGGATTTGCGCGTATCGAAAGAGTTTCGGGTAAAAGAGCGATTGAAGATCGTAACGCTGATCGAGTTCTTCAATGTCTTGAATCGACAGAATCCTGCTGCCGTCCAAGGTTTCCCTGATCAAACCACTCCTTTTGGTAGGCCACTCCAGGTCTTGCCCGGAATGGAATCTCAAGTAGGTGTGAAGTTCGAATACTAGGTGATCGCGGGTCCGAAAATAGAGACACGGAGCAACGAAGTGCTCGACTTTGTGAGCGATCGTCGGGTGTTGAAAGCAGCCCAACTGCGACCTGAGCATTCGAGGTTCATCAGGAGAGACAAACTGGTACTTCCCCAGGAGGCGAACAATTTTGTATCTCCTGCGTATTTAATAACATGACATACAACCATCGTTACATCCTTCGGGATTTGGTCAGGATATTCTTCGGTCTGTGCCTGTTGTTGTCCCTCGTACTGGTGTCGGAAACATGTGCACGCCCACAAATCGTGTCAAATGGTAACTCGGTTCAGCCGCTATCCATAAAAGAGTGGCTCGAGGACTTGCATTTCGCCGTAACGGAGCTGGAAGCCCAACATAAGTCTCTTTTTCATACGATGGCTCCGGCTGAATTTGCCGAGTTCGTGCGAAAGTTCGAGACCGATCTTCCGCAGATGAGCGAGGATCAAATCATCGTTCGCTTTGCCCAACTCGGAGCCCTGGTCCAGGACGGCCATAGCGGCTTACTAGTCGGAGCGTCTTTTGATTCCGGGCCCGCGACTCACATCCCTGTGAGTTTTGTCGAATTCTCTGACGGGATTTATGTTAGAGCGGCAGCGCCGGAATACGCCGACGCTGTCGGCGGCAGAGTTGTTGGCCTCGGATCCCATACCGTTGAAGAGGCCACCAAGCTAATTGACTCCGTCATCCCTCATGATCCGGGGAGCCACGGGACCTGGCTCGCGTGGCGCGCCAGATTATATTGGAATTACCCTTTGTTATTACATGGACTGGGACTAAGTTCTTCGCGCGACTCCGCTGAATACGTAATCGAAAAGAATGACAAACGCAGGACTTTTCAGATGCGGGCATCCGTGCCTGCGGGGAAGTGGTGGCGCCCCTCCTCGAATGTGGTGCCGACGACGTGGGCTGACGCACGGCCGCAATCAGTGAGTGTTCCCGTATCAATACAGCATGCGGGCGATCCGTACTGGTTCACCTACCTGGAAGCTCATCACGCGGTTTATTTTCAGTTTAATGGCGTTATGAATGGTGACGGCGAGAGCTTAGGAGAATTCGCTGTTCGTTTAGCTGCGTTCATCGAGCAATCAAAGGCGGAACGCCTGATTATTGATGTGCGGAACAATCCCGGAGGCGATAACACCATCCTTCGACCATTGCTGGTGGCTCTGATCCGGACAAAGTTGAACAGGAGAGGAGCTATGTATGTGATCGTTGGGCCGAAAACATTTTCCGCGGCGCAAAACTTTGTCAATCGTTTGGAGAATTACGCGGAGCCAATCTTCCTAGGAGAGCCAACCGGCAACAATGTCAACTTCTACGCCGACGGCAGTGAGATAGAGCTACCGCACAGTCATCTAACAATGTTTGCTTCCCACCTGTGGTGGCAAGACAAGGAGCCTTTCGACTCCCGTACCGCGCTTTTTCCGGAGGTTGCTGTTACTTCGCAGTTTCAGGATTACGTAGAAGGGAAGGATCCGGTCTTACAAATGGCGTTAACCATGGCCACGCCAGCGACGATGGTGGAAAGCCTCGAAGCAGCACTTCCACGGGGCCTCGGCGCAACGTTGGAATGTTACGACAGTTATGTAAACAATCCTGAGCATAAATACCAGCAGGATCCTGAACGGCGAATTAACACCTTCGGGTACAAGTTACTTTCAGCCAAGCGTACAAAAGAGGCGCTTCTGATTTTTGAGGCTAATGCTCGTAGGCACCCCGAGTCCGCGAAGGCGTTTGACAGTCTGGGCGAAGCCTACGCAAAAGCAAATGAGAAGGAACATGCAGTCGAGGCCTATCGCCGATCCCTTCAACTGAACCCAAAGAACGTTGATGCCGCCAATGCTCTGAAGGAACTGGAGGGCAGCCATTAGTATTTGAATGGCTATGCGCGCTTATTCGAAATGTAAAAGAGACAAGAAGCGGTGCTGGTGTGACGAATGGTACGCGGGATTTGTTTTTGGGAGGAGCGAGAATGAATGAATGTCGACTGCGTGGCCCAGTTATCGACCGGAGAGTAGCTCGCCGCCTCGTGCTCTTATTGTGTAGCGTGTTCCTAACCCAAACGGCAAGCCATGCTCAGCAATCGCCCATTGTTGACTTGGATGAGTACGTCGCAAAATCAGTGCGTGAATGGGGCGTCCCAGGACTGTCAATTGCGGTAGTCAAAAACGACACCGTGGTTTTCGCCAAAGGTTACGGAGTGCGAAAAATCGGCGAAACCGCACCGGTTGATGAACACACACTGTTTGCAATCGGGTCCAGTTCGAAGGCGTTTACGACTGCGGCCCTGGCAATGCTTGTTGACGAAGGTAAAGTGGAATGGGACGCCCCGGTACGCAGATATCTCCCTACGTTCCAATTGTCCGACCCGTATGTCTCACATGAGTTGCGGGTAAGGGATCTTCTGTCCCATCGCATCGGTTTAGACCGTGGTGACTACCTTTGGTACGTCACGCAGTTCGATCGCAACGAAGTGCTTCGTCGAGCGCAATATCTCAAGCAAGTCAAAAGCTTCAGATATAACTGGGGTTACAACAACATAATGTTTCTCGCCGGCGGTCAAATTATCCCGGCAACTACTGGCAAGACCTGGGACGATTTCATCCGAGAGCGAATATTTCAGCCACTGGGGATGACAGAAACAAATACTAGTGTCCGGGACTTGCAAGCGGCCGGCAATGTCGCCAACCCACATGTTTGGAAAGCAGAAAAAGCGCAACCGATCTCGTGGCGCAATATTGACAATATTGCTCCGGCAGGCTCTATCAATTCGAACGCCGTGGACCTGGCACAGTGGGTAAGGCTTCAGCTGAACGGTGGAACCTTTGGTGGAAGGCGGCTGATCAGCGCAGAAGCGATCGAAGAAATGCATGACCCGCAGATGATAATGCCCCGCGGGGTTCTTCATGACGAGCTAAGTTTGTTTAGGGCGTTTTGGCCGTCCGAGACACATTTCATGTCTTACGGACTCGGTTGGTTCCTCGAGGACTATCGAGGTCGGAAAGTAATTCACCACGGCGGGAGCATTGATGGCATGAATGCTCTTGTAGCAATGCTCCCGGAAGAAAAGCTTGGTGTGGTCATACTGTCGAACCTGAGTCGGGACGGGTATGTGCAAGTCCTTCCAGCGCTTATGTGGAAGGTGTTCGATGCCTATTTAGGAGTACCTCCGCACGACTGGAGTTCGGAGTATCTCCAACGTGTAAAGCTTGCAGAGGAAAAAGAACAAAAGACTGAGGCCTCCCGGGAGGAAGCGGAACAGCGGACTCCTATTGGCAAACCCTCCCTTGAACTCTCAAAGTATGCGGGTCGCTACGTAAACTGCGCCATGGGAGACGCCCGGATAGTTCAAGAGGGAGCTGGACTGACACTCCAAGGATCGCCCTTTGCCGGGTTGATGAAGCATTGGCGATTCGACACCTTTCAGTTGACGTGGACTGATCTGCGTGCGAACGCCACTGAGCGTACCAGTTTTGTGAATTTCACATTGAACCGTCAGGGGCTGGTCGAAGAAATGCGCGTCAGCGAGTACGGCGAGCCGGATGAGTTGGCATTCCTGCGCGAGCCCGAAGGCGCCGAGGCAAACTGGATACCTCAGGCCTGCCGCTAGGATCTCCTGGTGCGTTATCAATCGGCGATATGGCGCCAATACTACATTCACTCCCGAGCTTGACGTACAGACAAAGCGCGTCTGAAATACCTTCAAAAGCGCCGAGATATCACTGAAACAAATTCCGGAGCGTGGTTCGCCGGAGCAGTAAGGCTGGCGGCTTCCCAACAAGAACCCCTAAGCGGTGCCAGGAACCCTGAGGACAGAGAAAACTGATGAGACACATATCCCATGGGCTCGGATGCTTAGTATTAGCGTTAGGTGTCGCTCTATTCCCAGCATCTCTGCACACGCAGACAAGTACGGAGCTGACCTCAGCATTTGATAAGAGCGAAGCCATGATCTCGATGCGCGATGGCGCCCGTCTCTACACGGAGATCTACGTTCCCAAAGAGATGCCGGAACCGCTTCCTATCCTTATTACTCGGACGCCCTATGGAGTTCATGATGCCCAGGGAACACTGGCAGAAACCTATAGGGAGTTGGTTCGGGATGGCTATATCTTCGTATTCCAAGATATTCGCGGACGCTATAGATCAGAAGGTCATTTCGTAATGCTCCGGCCTGTGCGCGAGAAGAGTGATTCTTTAGCGATTGACGAGAGCACCGACACCAGCGACACGATCGATTGGCTGCTAAAAAATATACATCACCACAACGCTCGCGTCGGTATCTTAGGTACCTCGTATGGCGGATGGCTCGCTACCATGGCCATGCTCGATCCGCACCCTGCCCTGAAGGCAGTCGCAGAGCAGGCTTCACCGGCTGATATGTTTCTCGGCGACGATTTTCATCACAATGGCGCGTTTCGCCTGAGTTACGGCTTCGAATTCGCAACGATGATGGAAACCTCCAAAGAGAACTTTGATTTACACTTGGACGAGTACGATACCTATGATTGGTATCTGCGATTGGGCGCACTCTCCAATGTAAACAAGAATTATCTGCACGGGAAGATACCCACGTGGAACGATTTCGCGGCGCATCCGAATTATGATGAGTTCTGGAAGAGACAATCCGTCGCTCCTTACTTAACCAGAGTGACGGTACCAACATTGAACGTAGCGGGCTGGTGGGATCAAGAGGACTTTTATGGTCCACAGCAAATTTACAACGTTCTCGAGAGGCATGACTCCCAACATCTGAACTACTTCGTCGCAGGCCCGTGGAACCACTCGGGCTGGTCTCGCGGCGCTGGCCGCAACCTCGGAGCCATAGATTTCGAGAGTGACACGGCCCAATACTATCGGGAGAGAATTCAAGCACCCTGGTTCGCATATTGGCTTAAAGACAAGGGCAAGCCTCTATGGAAGGAAGCCACAACTTTTCGAACGGGCTCGAATAGATGGGAAGAGTACGATTCCTGGCCTCCAGTAACAAACATCAAGCGTCGCAAGCTGTACTTCCGTGAAAACCGTGTGCTGTCGTTCGAATCTCCGAGGAAAGAAGCCGCGCAGGCATTTGACAGCTATATCTCCGATCCAGCAAATCCAGTGCCCTACCGGGCGCGGCCTATCGAGGCGACTATCGAGGAGGCTCATGCTCGACCCGGATGGGCTACTTGGCTGGTGCAGGATCAGCGCTTTGTGGATCATCGGCCTGACGTGCTGAGTTGGGAGACAGAACCGTTGCAGGAAGGAGTTATTGTTACCGGCGATCTCATGGCGCACATATTCGCCTCCACATCAGGTACAGACAGCGACTGGTTTGTAAAGCTGATCGACGTTTACCCCGCCGATTACCCTGCCGCGCCAGCAATGGGTGGCTACCAGTTGATCATCGCCGATGAAGTGTTTCGCGGGCGCTTTCGAAATCATTTTGACAAGCCGGAACCCGTAGTGCCAAACCAGCCGGTTGGCTACGCGATTGATCTGCATACTACTGACCATGAATTTCTCAAAGGCCATCGCATCATGGTGCAAATACAGAGCACGCTGTTTCCCCTGATTGATCGCAACCCGCAAAGATTTGTACCGAATATCTTCGCGGCGAAAGATTCTGATTATCAGAAGGCCACACAGCGCATCTACCGTTCAGGGCGATACGCGTCCAACTTGGAACTCCCCGTTTTGGAGTACCGGACTCCGAACCCATCTCCTGCGCCATCGGGGAAAATCTCGCCTTCACGGAAATTGCGGGGTGAAACGGCGCCCATTGCCAACTCCGAAGGCACCCCAATCCTCCCAGAGGCGGTTCGCAAGCATGTTGTAGAACTGGCTGACGACTCCTATGAGGGTAGAGGTGCCGGATATCCCGGTGCGGATAGGGCCGCGGAATATATCGCCAAGCAATTTCGAGAGATCGGTCTGTTGCCTTACGGGGACACGACAGAAGACCAGAGGTCGTTTTTCCAGGGCTTCCGGTTTAATCCACAAGAACCGCCGAAGGCGTGGGATGTATTTGCCTCACGAAACGTGATCGGTTTTCTGGAAGGAACGGATCAGACCTTAAAGCAACAAGTCGTTGTGCTGGGAGCGCATTACGACGGGCAGGGTCAATTTGGACAGGCCAATCCAGATCGAATAGTGCCAACTGAATCTGATTTGAAGCACGACATATGGAACAGTGCAGACGACAACGCTTCTGGGGTTGCGGCGATGATTGAGGTTGCGAGATCTATGGCGAGAAACCGCCCTAGGCGTTCTGTTCTTTTTATTGCATTTTCAGCTGAAGAACACGCGTTGAATGGTTCCGTTGCTTATGTCAGTACTCCTGTCTTGCCATGGGGCAGGCATGTAGCGATGGTTGATCTTGAAAAATTAGGCAGGGTGCCAAATCAATCGCTTATCACGTTGGCATCCAGTACCAGCAAGTCATGGGAGCAAGTCACTGCTCGCGCCAATGATGAAACAGGAATGAAGGCAGAATCAGCAATGCCCAAAATTAATTCTGACAGTGACGATTATCCCTTTGCTGTCCGGGGCCTGCCTAGCATCGCGATTGCCACAAATCATGAAGAGGATACGCATCTACCGACTGACACTGCCGACAAAATCTCTTATGATGCGCTCGCTCAACGAGCCACGTATATCCTTCGTTTCATGGAAATTCTCGCCGATCTGAACGAGAGGCCTCGATTTTCAGGGCATATCGGTCGCGATCTCGGGTTAGTTGTTGTATTGCCGTCAGAAGAAGAGAAAAAATCCGCAAGGGCTTCAGAAAGTTCTGGCGCCTTGAAAGTTTCTTCCCTCATTCCAGGATTGCCGGCTTCCAGGGCCCACCTGAACCCTGGCGACCTGATAGTTAAGGTCAATGGTGTCGCTCTGACCTCGAAGAAACAACAAAACGCGGTTCAAAAGGCTGCCGATATTGCAACAGGGGAGTCCATCGAGGTTAAGGTCGTCCGAAACGGCCAAATACTCAGGCGTACTCTCAAGTTCGGAAAACGCCCAAACTAACCGAAGCGTATTCATCGATCTCTAGCATTGGTGTGGAAAGGATAAATTTTTGCTCGTCACCGACAAGTGGGTTTTTTGAAAATCGCATCCGAATCTCCGACTCAGCTCCCCCGCATCTTGGGAATGTGGGACTTGGTGTTGATGATAGTCGGCGCCGTGATAGGTTCCGGCATATTTCTCGTTCCCGGCGCAGTTCTGCGTGCCGTGGACAATTCTGTGCCGTTGGCTTTGACGGCTTGGTTGGCCGGAGGAATCCTTTCGTTGTTTGGCGCACTTACTTATGGGGAATTGAGTGCCATGAAACCCCGGGCGGGTGGTCTGTATGTCTATATTCGCGACTGCTATGGACCATTCCCCGCATTTCTTTTTGGCTGGACCTTGTTTTTTGTCATCAGTTCGGGTGCCGTTGCGACCCTGGCTGTCGCTTTTGGTAACTACCTAGGAGAATTTATTCAACTTTCCGCGCGAGACATTAAAGTCGTCGCGGTCCTGATGATTCTGGCAATTACGATCTTGAATGTACTGGGTACGCGCCGCAGTGCGAGTCTAATAAACACAACTACAGTAATTAAGGTTGCTGCGATTGTGGGGATGAGCACGGTGCTACTGTGGAATGGACATAATCTGCTCCTTGGTTCTGTCACTTCTTCACAGCACCACACATCGCTTTTCTCCGGTTTTGGCTTGGCCATGATCAGCGTACTCTGGGCGTACGAAGGCTGGCAATATGCAACCTACACCGCCGGAGAAACGATCAACCCCCAACGTACTTTTCCTCTGGCATTTCTCATTGGCACGTCAGTACTGATCGCAGTCTATCTTTTCGCAAACATTGGGTACGTCGCAGCTCTGGGAGCGTCTGGCGTTGCCAGTTCAACCCGGGTGGCGGCTACGGCGCTGGGTGTCGTCCTAAATTTCCAGGGAGCAAAGCTTGTATCAATCGTAATTCTCATATCCATGTTCAGCGCGGCCAATTCTATTATTCTCAACGCCCCACGGGTGTATTACGCAATGTCAAGAGATGGTCTCTTCTTTGCTTCTCTCTCCCGAGTTCACCCCAGATTCAAAACCCCTGCTTTAGCCATTAGCGCAGCAGGAATATGGTCGGGAGTGCTCGCTGTTAGTGGGACGTTTGAACAACTTTTGACTTATGTTGTTTTTATCGGCTGGATTTTCTACGCCCTTGCTGCTGCCAGCGTTTTTTTCTATCGCAAACGGTTTCCGAATGCCATACGGCCCTATCGTGTCCCAGCGTATCCGTTTACGCCGATCGTTTTCATAATCGCAGCGGTGGCTTTGGTGGGCAATACCATTGCAACGCAACCAGCCCGCGCGGGGCTCGGTCTCGGCATTGTTTTTCTAGGCACTCCGGCCTACGCACTCTGGAGGCGAACGGCAACCCCAGTGGACCGGGAAAACTATAGACATGACTGAGGAAATCGCAACGGGGACAGGGTCAGGCGTTGTGATTCGCCCGCTCCAGGACGTACAAGAGATGACGGTCGGCGTAGACCTGCAACGGAGTATTTGGGCGTTCAGGGAGCTTGATACCGTACCAGATCAAATGTTCGTTGTCGCGAAGCACAGTGGCGGGCAGGTTTTGGGCGCGTTCCACGAGGGCAAGGCAATTGGATTTGCGTTGGCTTTTGCCGGATTCCACCGCGGGACCATTTACCTTCACTCGCACATGGTCGGAGTTTTACCGGAATATCAACAGAAGGGTGTCGGCCGCCTGCTGAAACTCGCCCAGCGCGAAGACGCGATCGCGCGTGGCATCGATCTCATTGAATGGACCTTCGATCCGCTACAACTGAAAAACGCACATTTCAATTTAGTGAGGTTGGGGGCCGTGGTGCGCAGGTACATCCCAAACTGCTACGGTCGAACATCGAGCCCATTGCACGCAGGATTGCCGACAGATCGCCTTGTCGTTCAGTGGTGGGTTCGCTCCTCTCGAGTACAAGAGCAACTCGACGGCAAGACGCAAGCACCCAAGCCCGATCATATTCGCATTTCGATTCCCCTCGCGATTCGCCAAATCTGCCAGAGCGATCCAGCAGAGGCCGAGAGAATTCAGTCCCGGGTGCGGGAACAATTCGAGATGCATCTCTCTGAGGGCCGTGCCGCCGTTGGAATGGAGTTTGATGGAGAGCAAGGTAGCTACGTTTTGGAGCCTTATGAAGATTGAGGCCATCGCATTGCGCGAAATTCACATGCGATTAAAGTCGCCATTCGAAACGAGTTTTGGCACCATAGAAAACCGTCGGATTCTTTTAGTAGAGCTTGTAGCAGACGGTGCTAGCGGATGGGGCGAGGTCACAGCGTTAGAGACCCCCGCCTACAATGCTGAGACCACCGACACCGCTTGGCACGTGATTTCTGATTTCCTAGCTCCCTCTCTCGTTGGTAAGAGCGTAGGCGGGGCATCTGAGCTTCCAAGTCTGATGAATCACATTCGCGGCCACGAGATGGCTAAAAGCGGCCTAGAGAACGCGCTTTGGGATGCTGAGGCGCGTCTCAAAGGCCTCCCGCTATCAAAGCATTTGGGCGGCACGATGCGAGAAATTTCCAGCGGCGTCTCTCTTGGCATTCGGGAAAATCCGCGATCAATTGTGGAAGCGGTAGAAGAAGAACTTCGCAGTGGTTACCAGCGCATCAAATTAAAGATCAAGCCGGGCAAAGACCATGAGTTCGTAGCTGCGGTGAGAAAGGAGTTCCCGAAGATTCTCCTTTCTGTGGACGCTAATTCCGCGTACGGGCTAGATGACGCCACACATCTCAAAAAACTGGATGAATTTGACCTGCTTATGATGGAGCAGCCCCTGAGTTGGGATGACATCTATGACCATTCCAAACTCCAGGCTCAGATCCAAACGCCGATTTGTCTGGACGAGTCTATCCGCAACACACGACACGCTCTGACAGCAATCGACCTGAAATCGTGTCAAATTATTAACATCAAGCTGGGCCGTGTCAGCGGCCACACCGAGGCGCAGCGGATGCAAGCAGCGTGCCGCGAGCGTGGCATTCCAGTGTGGTGTGGCGGAATGCTGGAGTCGGGCGTTGGTCGCGCCCACAACATTGCGATGTCTACGCTACCGGGATTTTCTCTACCGGGCGATGTCTCGGCAAGTCAGCGCTACTGGGACGAAGACATTATTGAACCGATGGTTGAAGTTACTTCAAATGGTACCATCCGGGTGCCCGACACTCCAGGTCTTGGCTATACCGTAAAGCGGGATCGTGTAGAAAAACTCACGGTGCGTTGCAATCAGTGGAATGGCGCGGTACCCAGAGGAACTAAGACAGGAACGAGAGCGAGCGTGGAACGTTGCGACGTAATTTCTTAAGGCGATATCTCCAGAACACGATGATTCCGGCAACGGGGTCGTCATTCAACCATTTTATCAGCACGATAAATGCAGAGATCGCGCCCGTGTTTGCAAAGCGCGAGAAAAGTACAAATCAACTTGGGGTGAACTCATTTTGCCAGTCATCGAGACAAGTATTCCTGTAAACCGGGTGGAAACATCCCGGCTGAGCGCAGTCGACTTCGACAATCTGCCCTTCGGATCGATTTTCGCCGACCACATGCTGGTGGCCGATTACACGGGTGGACAGTGGAAATCCCCGGAAATTGTACCGTACGGACCGATTACCCTCGCGCCTTCTGCAAGCGCCCTGCACTACGGTCAGTGCATCTTCGAGGGATTCAAAGCCTTTCGTATGCAGGATGACGGAATAGGACTGTTTCGAGTGAGCGATAATTTTGCCCGCTTCAACCGCTCAGCCGAGCGACTCGGGATGCCTCAGATTCCGGGCTCGCTTTTCATCGACGGCATCGCGGAACTAGTCAGAGTCGACCAAGAGTGGGTTCCTCGAACGAAGGGCGCATCTCTATACGTACGCCCCGTCTATTTCGCCACGGATGACTGCCTCTTCGTTCGTTCCTCGAGTAGCTACCGACTTGTGGTTATGACCTGCCCAGTGGGCCAGTACTTCGGCGAACCTCTCCGCCTGGTTACAGAGGAGCATTACGTCCGCGCTTTTCCAGGTGGAACCGGCGCTAGCAAGGCGGCCGGAAACTATGCCGGTAGCTTACTTGCGGGACGCATTGCGCAAGAAAGAGGCTTCCACAGCGTACTCTGGCTGGATGGCCAAACGCACAGATTCGTCGAAGAGTGCGGGTTAATGAACGTTTTCTTTGTTATTAACGGTGTGGCGATCACGCCTCCACTTAGCGGGACGATTCTCCCCGGTATCACCCGCGATTCCACGATCGTCGTATTGCGCGACATGGAAATCGAAGTCGCCGAACGCCCCATCGCTATGGATGAAGTGATCGAGGCCTGTCACAAGAAGGAGCTCTCTGAAGCGTTCGCCGTCGGCACGGCTGCTACGGTCGCGACCATCGAGAGTATTCATCATCGTGATGTTAATGTCCTAATACCGCGCCGAAAAGAATCCATTGCAGGGAGAGTGTTGGCCCGCATGCAAGCGATCAGAACAGGGAACGAACCTGACGGGCACGCGTGGTTGTTACGCATTTAGTATGATACTTGAGCGGACGGTTTTGTTTCTGGCAGCTTGTGGCAAGCGGGGCAATCATTGATGTCGATGCGTTAAAAACCCAGACACTGAGCGTCTAAATTAGCAGGGGACGACGGAGCGATGAAGATAGAGTCCGGTCGTAACCACGTGTCCGTGCCGTGAGTAATAATTATCGATGCCTCCTCTTTTAATAAAGCTCGGATCATTCCTAGAATCAGAACACGGTCCCCATCGATCATTTCCAGACTGTCTTTGTTCATTAGGGTTCCAACATTTATCTTGGTTTTCGGCAAACGCAGGGTCCAAGATATCGGCTAATTGTGCTCGAGACACTAGCTGTCACCAGGCTGCTCGGAATAGACCTTTTCAATTGTTCCATCGGTTGCGAGCACACAGATGGTCTTCATCGCTTCGCTCTGATGTCGTACAACGGCTGAAATGGCTTTTCCGTCTGATTTCGGCTGCTCACTGACTTTACGCGCACTACTTTCAAGAGATTCGAGGTAACTCGGTCTGCCTCCCCGGAGAGTAGTTCGATATCAAGAGTTAAAGTCATACGACGCCTCTGCTTCGGGCGTTGCATTGCAATCCCTTGAATATTGAGATTAAGGCGATGCAGGAGCATTACGATCCGGGCTAGTACATCTGGATGGTTTTCGGCAACGACATGGAAGGTTACGTGGTTCAGCATGCGATGACGTCGGTGCCAAGCGGCGGGCGCGGCCAACTGGCCTGGAATCTTGAACCCTCGTGCGATGCGCTGTCGCATTGCCTCCCAGATCTGGGGGATCCCACCGCGAAACATCGTTGTACAGCATGATCGAGTGAAAGCGAGACGCGTGTCTCCGTCCCTATGGGCAAAGATTCATGAGCTCTCTAAAAGGTAAAGAAAACCAAGCGTTTTGCTGTTCCTGAAGAAGAAGTATGCCACTCGCCGAGATCACAATCTTAAACAGTTCAACCAGACTATTCTGCATGAGGAATCGTTTGATCTCCCTACTGAATGTCAAATGCGCGATGTCCAAGTCCTGTTGTTACGATGGTTATCGCGGTCCTGCAAGTGCCAACACTTCGACCTCACGGTTCGGTGCGGTTGAGCCACCCGCTTGCTTATCGACCGATTGTCAGACGTTACCGAGACAAGCAGCACCAACATGCTGGTATCACAAATTCATGATCATTGAAGTTAATAATACTAATCCGGCTTACACAAGTTCCCGCGCGACGGAAATCCTGAATACAAGGAGTGAGGCTAAGCGGGCTTTTCTAACTTCATTCGACGCACTGTAGTCACGTTGGCAAAGAAGTATGGAAATGTATTGTTGCTTGTATTGCTGCATGCTTGTGGCGGCGTGAATTGTTGTACTGCCATTCGAACCTGTCCAAATGCGGTTTAAAGACCCTTCCAGAAGAGCGGTTTACCGACCAAAAAGGAATAATGTGAAGTGCATATCAACTGATGAGCAGTTCGTCTGTGGCCCATTGTTAGGAATCTGAAACCATACGGATTGCGCCTAAAAAGCCCAAGAACAATTAGGTTTAAACATTTACTACGCGTCGCAAGCTTGACGACGTTCTTGATCACGGCCGCATTCGGACCGAAAAGCGGAACACGAGTCGACTTAAATAGTATTTATCGTGGTACGAAACGGACCAAAAATCTGCGATCCTCTATTACCATCGTAGATAGTCCGATGGCCACTCAAGACAAGACCGGAGCTAACCCTGGCGTCGTGCCCGAAGACGGCCCCTTTGCCGGAGCAGGATGGAACTGATTGATACAAATCGCTTGACCGGATTTGTGGTTCGTCCGATTTTCGGTCCGTGGACTGTGCTCCGTAGAGCGACCATTGGGACCTCGATCAAAACGACTGCCATTCGAACGCCATAAAATCGGTTTAGCTACTTAAGTTTCGATGCGCACCGGAGAAGAAATGAGACGCACCGATCTGCTCGCGCGTTGGCCAAACGCGCTGGATCCACGGAGGCACTAATGACAGTTATGAAGAAGAGGTTTGTTAGGTGCATGTTGATTGCCTGCTTGGGCTTCGGCCCCGATGCTATCGCCCAAAGCCCAGACGCGCCTCTACCCCACACCATGCGCCCGGTCATTCGAGGCCGACAGGCAGCAGTGTCATCGATGAAGGCGGAAGCGACAGAGGTGGCCAGCAGGATCTTGCAGAAAGGCGGCAACGCGTTTGATGCAATCGTTGGCGGCCAAGCGGCGCTTGCGGTAACCGACTTTGCCCTCAATGGTGTTGGCAGTGACGCCGTTGTGCTCGTCTACGATGCCCACGAGAAAAAAGTGCTCTCCATCAACGCGGAGCCGCGCGCTCCCAAGCTGGCGACCATTGAGTGGTATGAGAAGAACAGCGGCGGCAAAATTCCAGTCAGCGATGGGTTGCTTTCGGGCGGAATTCCGGGCGTGGTGGACGCTTGGTACATCCTGCTAGACCGCTGGGGAACCATGAGCTTTGAACAGGTGCTCCAGCCGGCCATCGACCTTGCGGAAAATGGATTTCCGTTGAGCGAAGGGCGCGCCCGCATGATCGCCGACACAAATAAGATACTCAAGTATCCTTCGACCCTGAAAATCTATAAACCCAACGGTGAATCGCCGAAGGTTGGTGAGATCTTCAAGAATCCCGATCTCGCTCGCACCCTGAAGAAGCTGGTCGAAACGGAAAGAGCGAATACTGCCAAAGGGAGGCACGAGGCACTGAAGGCCGCACGCGATCGTTTCTACAAAGGCGATATTGCGCGCGAGATGGCGGCCTTTTCAGAAGGCAACGGCGGCCTGTTCCGTTACGAGGACTTTGCAGAGTACACCGCGAAAGTGGAAGCTCCAGTCTCCACCAATTACCGGGGCTATCAGGTTTACAAGAATCCCTCCGCTAGCCAGGGACCGACCGAGCTGATCGCTCTAAACATGCTCGAGGAATACGATCTGAAAGCGCTCGGCCACAATAGCGTTGACTTCATCTCCACTAATATAGAAGTCATGAAACTGGCTATGGCCGACCGCGAGAAATTTCTCGGTGACATGGACTTCATCAAAATTCCGTATGTCGGGTTGCTATCGAAGGACTACGCACGGGAACGTAGAAAGCTCATCGATCCGACAAGGGCTTCTTTGGAACTGCGCCCCGGTTCGCCCGAAAAATTTGCCGCCAGCGCGGCAGAGTATCCCTGGCACGTCGTTCTTGATGGTGACGCGGACTTCAATGGCGACACGAGTTACATCGGCATCGTCGACAAGGACCGCAACATGGTCAGCTTCGAGCCCAGTCTTCACAGCGTCTTCGGAACGGGAGTGGTGATGGGGAACACGGGAATCATCTTCAACTGCCGTGGCGACTACTACTCGTTGGTTCGGGGTGAGGCTAACGCACTAGAGCCCGGAAAGCGGCCCCGGAGCACGCTGCAGAGCACGCTGGTGATGAAAGACGGCCAGCCGTTCATGATTACTGGAAGTCCTGGCGGCGACGATCAGGTGATGATCACCTTGCAGACTTTGGTCAACGTGATTGATTTCGGTATGAACGTGCAGCAAGCTATCGAAGCTCCGCGATGGTCCACTCATAGCTTCCCCTCTTCGCCGTTTCCGCACACCATGGTTCCCGGCGCCATGTCGGTGGAGGAGCGAATTCCCGAGGCAACGCAAAAAGAACTCATCGGGCGCGGTCACAAGTTGCATGTCGAACCACCTTGGTCCATGGCGTCTAGCGCTGCCATCATCATCGATGCAAAAACTGGAGTGTTAAACGCAGGCGCTGACCCACGAGTCGAGGCATACGCCTGGGCTTGGTGAGACACGCGTTCCGGGGAACCGTCGCGCGGGTTGGATGGCTAGCTATAACTTGACCATCAGCCGAATAAAGCCGGTCGAACCGAGATGTTCCGGGGCACCGTTGCAAAGGTACTCTAAACTGCGGTTGATAACGAGTATCTCGAAGGCAATCCCGCTCATGGTATAAGATCGGTGAGCGGGAGCCCACAAAGCAACATACGTTTCTGGAGCCAGCACCGGTCAAAAGTTGTTGGCCGGGCTCACAGAACCGTGCCGTACGGTTGCCCTCACCGCCGTTTTGAATGGACCTTAGAATTGGGGAAATCCTTGCATTACGATGGAGCCGATTGGCTTCGTACGCAGCTGCAGCGAGGTGTCCAAAACTTACTCCGGGTAAGTTCGGGAGTGCTGAAACGCGAAGTAGCCGACGCGTGATTCCCATGAGCCAAGCATTGTCGAGGCTCAAAAACGCACCGAGCATCCTCATTCGCTCAGGGACGCCGTTAGCCACACCTAGCTGCGGACTGAACATTATCGCGGCTGAATCTCTTCGTATGCGACTTTTATCAAGCTATCCAAGTCCAAGTACGGTTCGCCATTTTGGGCATCATCTTTGAAATAAGAACCGAAACGCCGCGTCAATTCTTTCTTGTCAATCGCCTTTTGTACATCTACCAACGTTGCGGCGTTTGTGAGCCGATAGTACTCACTGCGCACCATTTCTGTCACGGTTTCTGCAAGCTCGGCTAAATGCTGCAAGTAAAGTGTGCCATGCAACACTTCGCCGTGGCCGGGAACGACGGTTGAGGGGTGCAGTTCGATCATTCTTTTCAACGTCTGGCTCCACTCTGAAGGGAAGCCACTGCCCGTAAACGGGCCAGGGTGAACTACCAAGTCACCTGCTATCAATATTTTCTCGCTTGGAAGAAACGCAACGGTATCACCAGCAGTATTTCCCCGACCAAGAAATCTGATTTGGACTTGTCGGTTGCCTAAGTCGAGATCAAGGTCTCTATCGAAGACAACATTGGGTACTCGGGGAACCAGCTTATTGAATTCAGCCACAACCACGTCTGTCCCGGCCACGTTATTTGCTAGTTCCTTGCTGTCCGCGTCCGTTAACGGCGATCCATCGTCATTTTTACCGGTCTCGAGATACCGGCTGTATGCTTGTCTGTGTCTCTGAAGTACCACCACAGCATTTTCAGGATGGTCGGCGTAATAGCCCTTAATCAAGTCTCTAGTCGCGGTTTGCGCAATTATACTTATAGACGGAAAAGTGTCCGCATAGGTGGGGTTACCCCGAGTATGGTCGGCGTGCCAGTGCGTATTCAGCAAGTACCGAATGGGTTTCGGAGTTAAACGCTGAACTTCTGCAATGTCTTCTCTCGCGCTCGAAGGTAAGTAGCAGGAATCGATTATTAACACGTCTTGATCGCCAATAATTATGGTGGTATTCCCCTGAGGGAAGCCGTCGGGAGCATCTTTATGGCGGATCACGTACGTATCATTCGCAATCTTCGTTAAAGTTCGCTCTTTCACGGAGGAAGAATCTCCGTAGACTGGCGCTGCGGCGAGCAGCAAAACCAGAACGTATAGGATGTTTGCTTTTAGAAAGCTGTTTCCGGTTTCCAGATTACAGAATGCCTTGTACATGCCTCTCCAGTCCGCAATGAGTCAGGTCGTGCATCGCTTAGGATGCACGGAACCAAGTCTAGTACTAGCCGGTCCGAGCGTCTTGTATGATCTTGCTGAATCCCAGCGTATTCCCCGGCGGTACGCACTTGCCGAGGTTTCGCGCGAGATCCGTGCCCCATAATCTCCCAGGGCTTCGTTCGCACCGAACCAGAAGGTGATTAATTCGTTCTTAGTCATTCAACGTTTAGGGTGTGGAAGGGTTTGCTGGTCACATAGGATCAGTGGTCAGTGGACAAGTGTTTCGTTAAAACATTTCCGGCCACTCGTCGACGTGGACTAGGTAAACCGGAATTTCAGGTCGGTGTCCGAAGCGCATCCAATCAACGTCAAGGTCCGTACCGCAACATGGCAGGCCATGTTCAAAGTGCCAGTGAACCGAAGTGTATTACTGATCAGTTTGATCCCCTCGCACGATCTCGGTACAGCCTCGCGTATTGCCCCGGCGCCATGCCCACCAACTTCTTGAAGTTCCGTGAGAGATGACTCTGATCTACGAAGCCTACAGCGGAGGCCACCTCGGAAATGGATATCCCCCGCTTCAGTAGAACTCGTGCCTGATGGATGCGTAATTGCGTAAGATAGGCATGAGGAGGCATACCAACTTTGTTGCAGAATGATCGGTGCAGGTGATAGGGACTCAGCCCTGAAAGACCTGAGAGCCCCTTTAAAGAGATGCCTTCGGCGTAATGTTCCCTGAGAAAGCGACGCGTGCGCCAAACGGCGCATCCTTCGTCTCCCTCTGTAGCATCTTTGAGACTTGTCTTCTTCCAACGTCTCATCATGCTATAGAAAAAACTCATTACGGTGCTCTGTCGCTTCAGTCGACATTCGGAGCCCAGAAGCAGCCGATGTACTCGAAGAAAATCTGTCCACACGTTCGCGCTGTGAATCAGTTCAGTTCGAAACGTCGTGTCGCCAACGACATTCTCCGTAAATTCCTCCAAATGATCTCGCAGAGCTTCGAAGTCTATAAACATGCAGCTAAAAGTGCAGTTATGTTTCTGATTCGCGTGAACCTCCCCAGGAGGAATAGCAACAATTGTGCCGGCCGGTGTCTGATACGAATTGCCGAAACAATCCAGGTTCCCTACGCCGTTCACAATTGCGCACAAATACAGTTCGTCATGCCAATGGCGGGGGTATTCTTGCGAAATCGCTGAACCGCTATGCAGTTCCAAGAATTCGAAACCTTGAGGGCGGCACACCGTAATGATTTGATTATCTTGATCACGAGCACCCAGATTGCTGGAAAGTCTCGTGTTGCGAATGGGCACGTGGGACTCCTCTGGCTGGGTAGTTTGACGATCTGAGACACTCAGGTTGACTACAGATCTTGGGAACCGATCTAGATATCCTGTCACATAACGAGTCAGCGAAGTCTGTATTTTTGCGCACTTCGTTTCGGATTTGTCAGCGCGCTCAAGTGTAGGAGACGCTCACAAGTGCGCGAGTCAAAGAGTTCCAAAATGCAATCTTCTCACTGAGGGCCTCGAATACATCTGCAAAATAGTTGGTGATTGCCTTGAGGTCTACTGCAAAAGCGGCACATGATTGCATAACAATGTCGGCTCCTCGACCCGAGTAGACTGTGGTTATTCGACGACCACAGTTCGGAGAAAGGAGCCGAACATGATGATTATAGGCGTAGATTACCACCCGAGCTTTCAGGCGATTG
>Ga0193726_1000095_pt1 | contig 148861 bp, 129 predicted proteins | sample H2c1metaG_FD_144928 | JGI IMG/M metagenome (GOLD analysis project Ga0193726, IMG submission 144928) | Soil microbial communities from a riparian zone of the East river system, Colorado, United States - H2c1 | ecosystem: Environmental > Terrestrial > Soil > Riparian zone | place: USA: East...
AGCCACCGCCGCCGCCAGAACCGTATCCGCCGCCACCACTTTTCTTGTAGCCGCCGCCTTCACCTTCTTGGCGAGGTTGTGATTCGTTAACGATCAGTTTACGACCTTGTACTTCTGTTTCGTTTAGGCCGGCGATCGCAGCTTTTGCTGCTTCAGCGTCTTCCATTTCAACAAAACCGAAGCCCTTACTACGGCCGTTCATTTTGTCTTTCAAAATTTTAGCACTACCTACGGTACCAAATTGAGTAAAGAGATTGTTTAAGTCTTCGTCGGTCATTGTCCAACTTAGATTTCCTACGTAAATGTTCATTGTATAAACTTTTTAAATTAAAAAAAAACCATAATGACTAGTTTGCTACAATGAACTGAACATGGACTTAAAACAAAAGCTTACATCAGCCAAAAGCGAAACACTAAAACATTAGAGCATTACAAATGTACTGTTTTATTTGAAAAACAAAAATTTTGTTGAAAACTCTATAAATTCTTTGCCGATAAGGGTTGTAAGAGATATATGATTTTATTTTTTAATATTATTCTCCGTTGAAATGTAATAAAATTACTACGACTTCATTTCTGTAAAGTGCTTGTGGAAATAGGGGATCGTTTCGATGCCTTTATAAAAATTCTCCAGGTTGAATTTTTCGTTCGGGCTATGCAGGTTATCGCTATCCAATCCAAAACCCATAAAAACGATCTTAATGCCTAACTCTTTTTCAAACAAAGCACAGATGGGAATGCTGCCACCGCCACGAACAGGGATCGCTTCTTTGCCAAAAGTATCTTTAATAGCTGCCGCTGCTGCTCTATAAGCCTTGCTGTCGATCGGTGTCATGTATGGCTCTCCGCCATGATGTTCAAATGAGCTGATGCTTACATAAGGCGGCGCTATCTTTTTAAAATGATCTAACAACATGGCCGTTATTTTTTCTGATGATTGATTGGGAACCAATCTTGCAGAAATTTTTGCTGTTGCTTTCGATGGCAGAACTGTTTTAGCGCCTTCGCCCTGGTAGCCGCCCCAAATGCCATTCAGCTCTAATGTAGGCCTGATGCCCGTTCTCTCGTTTGTTGTAAAACCTTTTTCTCCCCATAATTCTTTTACACCCAGGTCTTTTTCATATTCCTTTTCATCGTAAGGTGCTGCGGCCATTAATTTTCTTTCATCTGCAGTTGCCACCACTACATCATCATAAAAACCCGGGATGGTAATATGGTTATTTTCATCATGGCAGCTCGCGATCATTTTTGCCAATATTGTTATCGGGTTGGCAACCGCACCTCCGTAAACGCCGCTATGCAGATCACGATTAGGCCCCGTTATTTCTACTTCGATATAACTTAATCCGCGTACGCCTATATCGATGCTTGGTGTATCCAGACTGATCATCGAACTATCACTGATCAAAACACAATCTGCTTTTAAAAGATCTTTATGTGTTGAAACAAATTTGCCGAGGTTAGGAGAGCCGATCTCTTCTTCGCCTTCAATACAAAATTTGATATTGTTGGTTAATGTATTTGTCTTAACTAAAATTTCTAATGCCTTTATGTGCATGTACACCTGTCCCTTGTCATCACAGGCGCCGCGGGCAAATATTTTTCCTTCTTTGATAACGGGTTCAAAAGGCCCGCTGTGCCATAGTTCCAGTGGCTCTGCCGGTTGAACATCATAATGCCCGTACACTAATACAGTTGGTTTAGCAGGATCAATTATTTTTTCTCCATAAATTATCGGATGGCCCGGTGTAGGATATATCTCAACTTTATCTGCGCCCGCTTCTAACAATCTTTGTTTTACCGCTTCAGCGCAGGTGATCATATCAGCTTTGTTTTCTGTTTTGGCACTAACGCTTGGTATGCGCAACAGCTCTAACAATTCATTTAAGAACCGGTCTTTATTTTTTTCCTGGTAATCTTTCCAAACCTGCATAATGATATTTTATTTGTAACGTAAAAATAATGCAATTATAGGCTTACTGCTGAGCGCAAAACGCTGAATGCAAAAACACTTTGTACTGTAATTGCATTCAGCGTTTTGCGCTCAGCATTCGGCATTAAGCACTTTGAGCAAAGCGTTCACTCACATAATCCCAATTTAAAATATTCCAGAAATTAGTAACGTAATCTGCTCTAACATTTCTGTATTTAAGATAGTAAGCGTGCTCCCAAACATCTAACCCAAATAAAGGAAACCCTTTTACATCTGCAATATCCATCATCGTGTTATCCTGGTTGGCGGTAGAGGTAGCCACTAATTTTTTATCAGGCGTTATTATCAGCCATGCCCATCCACTACCAAATCTTGTTTTAGCCAGCTCATTGAATTGTTTTTTCAATGCATCTACTGAACCAAAACTTGTTGTAATAGCCGCCGCTAATGCAGCACTTGGCTGTGTTGTTGTGCTGGCAGATAAAACTTTCCAAAACAATTCATGGTTATAATGGCCACCGCCATTGTTACGCACTTTCATTGAATATTTAGATACTTTGGCCAATACATCTTCTACAGAGCCTGTCATATCAATGCTTTCGGCTACGGCAGCTTCTTTTAAATTTTTGCTGTAAGCTGCTGCGTGTTTGGTGTAATGTATTTGCATCGTTTCAGCATCGATATTCGGTTCCAATGCGTTGAATGCATAAGCTAAAGGAGTTTGATCAAAACCTGTTTTGAAAGCAGGGGGTGGTGCATCAATTGTTGATTTGGTTGTAAAAGAAAATAAAGATCCTATAACAGGAAGCGCAAACATGCCGCCAATACCGGCCTTTGTTGCATCGCCAATAAAATTCCTTCTTGATGATGGTTTCATAATAGATGGTTTTAGATTTTAAATGTAAATAAACTATTTCTTGTTGCCAATGAGTACAAATTGAACTTTTCGGAGCATTCGTGTATAAAACTCTTTGTTAAACAATTGCGAATCATGCATGGCTTTATAAGTAAGAAACGCACCGACCGGACTTAAAATAATGACAGAGAACCACATACCAAAATAGGCGGGCCATACATCTTCCTTCACAAATTTCTCTCCAAAAACGTTTAAAAGATAAAACAATAAAAAGAATATGATCGCTATCAGGAGCGGCATACCCAAACCACCTTTGCGGATGATAGAGCCTAATGGAGCGCCAATAAAAAACAATACCAGGCAGGCTGCGGATAAAGAAAACCTGCGGTGCCATTCGATATTAACTGATTTAAGCTGGTCTTTTTTATCAGCAAAATTATCTGCGGCAAACTGGTAGGTGTTCTGCAAATTATACACTATGCCATAGGCTTGTTGTGTTACTGTATTCCTGGTAGAGTCTGGTATCAGGTCTTTAAATGCTTTTTGTTTTGTTGGCGGGATGTTGGCTACTTTTTGCCATGTACTATCAGGGATATTGATATAATGAATATGATTTAAAGACTGCCTGTATGTTTTCTTTACAAGCGTGTCTTCTATTTTAACAAGAGAATCTTTTGCCACATTCAATTCGTGAATACTAAAAGACCGCTGATCTTTTTTAAAGGCGCTGTCAGAAGTGTTCGTCATTTTTAAAGAGGACAGGTCTATCAGTTTTTTATATTCTTTAAAAGCCATCTGCGTATATTCTGTTGCCGTATCGTAAAAGCTGCCTGTCTCCTGATAGCGTACGCCATTTTGTAGCGTGAACTCTAGAAATTGTTTATCATCAGACATTGTTACTACGCCTTTCTCTGCCAGGATAGTATTGTCTTGTAACGGATTGTCCTGCGTATAGATAATGACATTGTGTATGGTTTTACCATCGCTCTCTTTTTTACCAACTTTTATAGCATAGCCGTTGATATAAGTAAAGAAAACGCCTTCCTTTAGATCGAGTGCCGGATGTTTATTAAAAATATCATAGTACAGCGATTTGAATTTATTATTGGAATAAGGAATAACATAATTGGCAAATAAAAATGTAATGCCGCAAAGTAATACCGACACCCATATCAGCGGACGCATGAAACGCAATAAAGATATTCCGGAAGATTTAATAGCAACCAATTCAAAACGCTCGCCTAAATTTCCAAAGGTCATAATGGAAGAGATAAGAATTGCGATAGGCATGGCAAGCGTTAATAATTCTGCACTAGCCAATGCAATGAACTTCATGATGGTAAAAAAATCAAGTCCTTTGCCCACAAGGTCATCTACGTATTTCCATAGAATTTGTAGCATCAATACAAACAGGCTTATAAAAAAAGTAACAGCAAAGGGCCCCAGAAAGGTTTTAAGGATAAGTGTATCTAATTTCTTTATCATACCGGCGGGGAATAATTAAAAATTAATAATTAAAAATTAATAATTCTTTCTATTTATAGTAATATCTGTTTTTTTGTTGAAGTTTACATTTTATCGGAAGTTTTAAACACTTCCTTAATTGTATACAAATATGGTTGAAAAAGTAAAAATAACTCTTTCTGACAAAGAACAGGAATTGGTTAATAATACTGATTGGATTTTAACGAAATATACAATAATTCAAAAAGTATATGCCCTGTTTGGCGAACTGCTTGAGCCTATGCAGCAGCTTATCAACAATGAAAAAGTGTTATTGCCACCCGAAGTAAATGCTGCTTATCCTAAAATATCCAAAGGAGAAAATTATAAGGGGCTTCCTTATGTAATGCTCGATTATCCCCGTTGTTTTGAAAAAGATAATATCCTGGCACTGCGTACTTTTTTTTGGTGGGGTAATTTTTTTAGTGTCAACCTGCAATTATCTGGCAGACATAAAATAAATGCACAGGCAGCTTTGCTGAATAATTTTTCGGCGCTTTGCGAAAATGAGTATGCTATCTGCATTGCTGCAGATCCATGGCAACACCATTTTGATGATGATAATTATGTACCGTTAAAAAATTACACAAGAGATGAGCTGACTGAAATGCTACACAGTAAAGACTTTATAAAAATAGCTAAAAGCCTGCCTGTGCAGCATTGGGATCACGCGCAGGAGTTTATAGAAAACTCTTTTAAAGAATTACTGTTGTTGCTGAGGAGTTAGTTGCCTAAACGATGAAAAAGATCTTTCACCTGGTATTCCCATAATTGACTCTGGTCTTTCAGGTCTTTTTTATCAGCAAAATCTTTCACCACCAAAATAGTTTGATTGGTAACTTCCGATTTTTCGATACTGAATTCAAAATACTCACCCTTAGGCATATGCGACCAATGAAAACGAATAAATTTATCTTCTTCTTTTTCCAGAACTTCTGCTGTTTCGTCAGATCCATTCCATGAAAAGCTGAAAACGCCATCTCTTTCATCCACTTTATCTGCAAACCATTCCTGCAATCCGGCAGGGGTACTTAAAAACTCATATAAAATGCCGGGTGAACAACGTACGGGGTATTCTAATGTATATAGTGCTTTCTTCATTCAGTTATTTTAAAAATCGCTAAGGATGGTGCAATAATAACAAAATAATCAAGGCAACAAAATATTTCGTCAACTATTTTTTGTTAACAAATGCCCACAATTTATTTGAGCCTAGCCATTTCTATTTTTAATGAACGTAAAATGTGCAACAGCAGATTATTTAGATTGTAGTTATCCTACTACTAATATGGGATAAATGGTCAATAATGGGCCTTTTCTATTCTCAACAGATGTCAAAACGAGATTTTAGCCTACTTGTTGCTAATTAACCTGAGCCGAGAAGATTTCTTACATTTGCCATCCAATTAATATAATATGTTCAACTCGTTAAGTGAAAAGTTAGAAAGTGCGTTTAAGAACCTGAAAGGCCAGGCCAGGATCACTGAATTAAATGTAGCCAATACCGTAAAGGATATTCGCCGCGCATTGGTAGATGCCGATGTGAATTATAAAATTGCCAAGGAATTTACCGATACTATAAAAGAAAAAGCAGTAGGTGAAAAAGTATTGACAGCTGTTAGTCCTGGCCAGTTAATGGTTAAGATAGTGCAGGACCAGTTAACAGAATTAATGGGAGGCAATGAAAGCGAATTTACACTAACCGGAAACCCTACCATTGTTTTGATCGCAGGGTTGCAAGGTAGTGGTAAAACAACTTTCAGTGGTAAGCTGGCTAATTATCTTAAAAATAAAAAAGGCAAATCACCGCTATTGGTTGCAGCAGATATTTACAGGCCCGCGGCGATAGATCAGTTAGAAGTTTTAGGCGCACAGATCGGCGTTGATGTTTATAGTGAAAGAGAAAATAAAGATGCGGTTGCTATTGTACAGAATGCGATCAAAGAAGCAAAAGCAAAAAATAAAAATGTCATCATCATCGATACTGCAGGCCGTTTAGCGGTTGATGAAGTGATGATGAATGAAGTGGCTGCGATAAAAGCGGCTGTCAACCCACAGGAAATATTATTTGTTGTAGATAGCATGACGGGGCAGGATGCCGTAAATACTGCTGCTACATTTAATGAAAGGCTTGATTTCAGTGGGGTTGTATTGACGAAACTGGATGGCGATACACGCGGCGGGGCGGCATTGTCTATTAAATACACGGTACAAAAACCGATAAAGTTTATTAGTAATGGCGAAAAGATGGATACGCTGGATGTGTTTTATCCGGAAAGGATGGCACAGCGTATTTTAGGCATGGGTGATATTGTAAGCCTGGTAGAAAAAGCACAGGAGCAATTCAACGAAGCAGAAGCTGCAAAACTGGAAAAAAAGATCCGCAAAAATCAATTTGATTTTGAAGATTTTAAAACACAGCTGCAGCAGATCAAAAAAATGGGTAACCTGAAAGATTTGATGGGCATGATACCTGGTGTGGGCAAACAAATAAAGGATGTAGATATCAATGATGATGCATTTAAAGGAATTGAGGCCCTGATCAATTCTATGACATTGGAAGAGCGCCGCAATCCTGATCTTATCAATCCGAGTCGCAAAAACCGGATCGCTAAAGGAAGCGGAAAAGACCTGGCAGAATTGAACCAGTTCTTAAAACAGTTCGAACAGATGAAAAGCATGATGAAAATGATGAACAAAATGCCAATGGGAAAAATGCCCGGTATGCTGAAAAGATAATCAACCCATAACTTACTCTATCTCAATTCACACCCCAAATTGTGGATTTTTTTCTCCATAGATCTTTTCCATAAGCAACCATAATACTTATTCTTACGATTTAGTATTAAATTGGGTAAGGCTATAACCAAAAAGTATAGATTTTGCCAGAAGGGAGCAGTGTTATCCATATCGTCCATGGCTGCGCTAAAGCAGACAGGGAGAGTCAAAAAGCATTTTATAAAATGTTCTATGGCTTCTCTATGGCTATTTGCATGCGTTATTGTAATGCAAAAGATGATGCTATGGAAGTGGTGAATGACGGCTTCATAAAAATATACCGAGAGCTGCACAATTTTAAACCCGCCTACGATAATTATGAAACTTCTTTGAAGGGATGGATGAAAAGTATCATGGTAAATACTGCCATCGATCATTTTAGAAAAAATAATAAAAAACATTTCCTGGTTGAGATAAATGATGATCACCTCGAAACTATTGATATACAAGAAACCTCTATTGATAAATTAACCTTTAAAGAAATAATGGACATTGTTCAGCGCTTGTCGCCGGGATATAGAACTGTTTTTAATTTATATGTTATTGATGGATTTAAGCATGAAGAGATCGCACAGCAATTAAATATCACTGTTGGCACATCTAAATCTAATTTGGCAAAAGCAAAAATGAATATTCAAAAAATGTTGAAGGAAACCGAACAAAGTTTTTATGAGCAAAGAGCAGTTTGATCATATTGAAAATAAAATAAGAGAGGCTGCTGCCAACAACGAGCCTGCTTTTGAAGAGCAAGCCTGGGATAAAATGGAGGCCAAGCTCAACAAGGAAAACGATAAAAGGCGTGGTATCTTTTTATGGTTACCCATCTCGTTGCTATTGATCGCAACGGCAGGAGGCTTAGTGCTGCTGCATAATAGGGCCGAACAGAAAATAAGTGTGTCAGCAAATGCACCAACTATTAATGCAACAAAACAAAGGCAATCGCTATCAACAGACAATGACCAAATTAATAATGATCAGTCTGCTGCTCGATCTGCAGCAATAACAAAAACGGCGATCGTTGATACAAATAAAATTGATGAACAAAATAATTCATTGACTACTGCAGATAATAACAAGGCCGATAAACAGTTTTCTTCATCTGCATCTACCAGAGCGAATAGTAATAATAACAATCAACGATCATTTATTGCAACCAAAAGCATACACGTTGCACAAAATAATACTGATGAATCGATATCCAACACTGTTGGTAGAAAAGAAAATACAGCAACAATTAGTAGCAATAAAAAAATCGCTAAAAGAAATAAGAAAGCCGGTAACGATGATCTTATAGCTGCTCAAAGTGAAGTGGTATATACATCATCACAAAAAATAAAAAGAAATACTAACAGTAAAACAAACACAAGAATAAAAGCTGGTGCACAGGCAGACGCAGACGCTAACGAGGCGCCAGATGCTGAAAATGAAGAGACCGATCAGGCTATAGCAGGCAAACAAAAAATAACAATTTCTACAACAGCCGATCAGATCGACCAGGATAAGAAGAAAGATTCTCTTCAAAAAATAATAAAGAAAGATACGGTTGCCATAAAAGCTGTTGCAGATTCAGTAATAAAGAAAGATATCAAGCCGAAAAAGAATAACTGGTATTTGTTAGCATCGATCGGCGCAGATGCAAGTGGCGCAACATTGTTATCATTCAATAATAGCACGATCACTCCAAGAGCAGGAGTGGGTATTGGTTACCAGATCAACAAAAGATTTAGTGTGCAGACTGGTTTTTATGCGGGGCGAAAAAAATACATTGCCGGTCCGAATGATTATCACTCAAAAGACGATACATATCTAACCACCGTGAACATCTCAAAAGTTAGTGCCAACTGTTTGATCTTCGAGATACCAATAACGATTCGGTACAATTTTTTACTTAAACCTAAAACAACTTATTACGCTACAGTAGGATTGTCTTCTTTTATCATGAAGAATGAAGCGTATGATTATTATTTTACGGCGAGTGGGATAGCGTATGAAGCTTCTCATAGCTATACGGGTAACAAAAATCTATTCTCTATCGCCACTTTATCTGTTGGTATCGAAAGAAAGCTGTCGAAAGCCTTTTCTATCCAGGCAGAGCCCTCGATCAATATCCCAATTGCCGGAGTTGGGGAAGGAACGGTGAAATTATATTCCACCGATCTCCAGGTCGGCGTGAAATATAACTTTCATTGGTAAGATGTAAAGCGCTGGTTGTTAGCATCCTCTCTTTTTACGGCCGATTGTTGAAAAATAAGGGTAAAATTTAACGTTGCAATTTGGAAAATGCAGTGGTTGGTAGTATATTTGCTCTCCTTTTTTAAGGACTAGAAACCCTATTTACTCACAACCCCAAAAAATATCTATTTTTTATGGCTGTTAAAATGAGACTTCAAAGGCACGGGTCGAAAAAGAGACCCTTTTATTTCATCGTTGTAGCAGATGGCCGTAGCCCTCGCGATGGTAAGTTTATTCAAAAATTAGGCACGTACAACCCGTTGACTGTTCCTGCAACTGTGCAGATCGATCGTCAAAAGGCGTTAGACTGGTTACACAAAGGTGCTCAGCCAACTGACACTGTTCGTCGTATCCTTTCTTTCAAAGGTGTATTATTCTTGAAGCACTTATTACGTGGCGTTAGCTTAGGTTTATTTGATGAAGCAGGTGCAATGCAGAAATTTACTGCTTGGACGGCTGAACATGAAGCACAAGTTGCAAGACGCCAGGGAGCACACAAAAAAGCTCGTCAGGATAGTCGCAACCAACCAGTGGTAAAGAAAGTTGAAGCTGCTCCAAAAGCAACTGCAACTGAAGAAGCGCCGGTAGCCGAAGAAACAAAAACAGAAGAATAATTCCTTTTGTACAAAAAAAAATTCAGCAACCTCAGTTTTGGGGTTGCTTTTTTTTTATAATGGATAATTGATAATTTGAAAAATATCAATTGATTTTTATTGACCAAGCAGCCGTAATGCTATTAAGCTCCTGTGGCGTCGCACATTTCATCAATAGGAGTGCTATTAAGCTTTTTCTTGCGCATGTAATTATCCATTAACCAATTATCAATTAATTTGCAGCCATGGCACAGTATTTTAAAATAGGAAAATTAGCAGCAAGCTTTGGCTTAAAGGGTGAGGTTGTGTTGCAACACAGTCTTGGTAAAAAAACCTCATTGAAAGGATTAGATGCCATTTTTATAGAAGATAAGAAAGATAGCTTTCTGCCTTATTTTATAGAATCTACTTCAGTAAAAAATGACGCAGAAATTTTTATTAAGTTAGATGGGGTAGATACCAAAGAAGTTGCCCGCAAACTAACACCTAAAGAAGTTTGGATAACAGAAGAGAATTTTAAAAAATTCGCAGCATCCTCTGCACCTATTGCTATGCTTGGATTTAACATGATAACTGATGAAGATGAAGATCTTGGGCCTATATTGGAAGTTATAGAACAACCTCATCAGATCTTATGTACTATTCTAATTGATGGCAAAGAAGCGCTGATCCCTATCCACCAGGAATCTTTGGATAAAATAGATGTAAAGAACCGCAAAGTATACGTAACACTGCCCGACGGTTTGCTGGATATTTATAAATAGTTTTTGCCACAAAGACACGAAGTCGCAAATTGTAATATGATGAATTCTTTGTGACTTAGTGTCTTTGTGGCCACGAAATTTTAGTAAATTACAGTTGTGAAAAACGAACCTCAACGCATCATAGCACACTTTGATCTTGATTCATTTTTTGTATCAGTAGAAGTGTTGAATAACCCTTCATTAAAAGGGAAGCCTGTGATCGTTGGTGGAAAGGAAAGAGGCGTGGTAGCCGCCTGTAGCTATGAAGCAAGAAAGTTTGGTATCCATTCCGCTATGCCATCTAAGAAAGCATTTCAGCTTTGTCCGCAAGCCATCGTTATTTCAGGTACTTACTCCGAGTATAGCAAGTATTCCCGCTGGGTGACGGAGATCATTGCTTCTAAAGCGCCTTTATTTGAAAAAGCTTCTGTTGATGAATTTTACCTTGATCTTACCGGGATGGATAAATTTTTTAATCCCCTGCAATGGACGATCGATCTGCGCCGGCAAATAATGGATGAAACCGGTTTGCCCATCTCATTTGGATTGGCAAGTAATAAAATGATGGCTAAAATAGCCACCAATGCGGCAAAACCCAACGGTTACCTGCAAATACCAGCAGGTAAAGAAAAAGAATTTTTAGCGCCATTATCAGTTGACAAAATACCCGGCGTAGGCGATCAGACCTACGAAATTTTAAAATCAATGGGTATTCAAACGATCAATGATGTTAACCTCAGGAAGCCTGAAGAGCTGGAAGAAAGATTAGGCAAATGGGGTATTGATCTCTGGCAAAAAAGCAATGGCATTCATACGCGTGAGGTAACGCAATACCACGAATCAAAATCGATCTCATCTGAAAATACTTATCATGAAAATACGACCGACATTAATTTTTTAATGAGCGAAGTGGTGCGGATGACCGAAAAAATAGCATTTGAATTAAGACAGGATGGAAAAGTAGCCGGTTGCGTAGCGATCAAATTACGCTACCCCGATTTTGAAACAACGACCAAACAAACAACCATACCATATACTTGCGCCGATGATGAAATTATCCCCGTAGTAAAAGATTTGTTTAAAAAATCTTACAGAAAGGGTGCGGCAATAAGGCTGCTGGGCGTACGTTTGAGCGAATTAACAAATGATGCTATCCAGACAAATCTATTTGATGATGTAGCATCCAAATCAGATCTCTACAAAGCCATTGATGATGTAAAAAATAAATTCGGGAAATCTAAATTGAAGAGAGCTTCTTCTAATTGATAATTTTATAATGGATAATTGATAATGAAAATAAATCGATCCAGAAAAATTATCCATTATCAATTAACTAATTATCCATTGTCAATAAGTTCCGCTAAAGTCTTCTTCTCTAAAATTTTAAGTGTGGCGTCTCTTGTGATCAGCATGGCTTTGTTTAGGCCGCAAACGGCTTCGTTGCAATCTTTACATCTTTCGTAAAAATTAAGGCTAACGCAAGGCAATAACGCGATCGGTCCGCCTACTAACCGGATGGCCGTGGCAAGGGATGTTTTTTTGGGATTTTGTGTGAGGTAATAGCCGCCGCCTTTCCCTTTTTTACTGTCTAATACGCCGGCCTGTTTTAGTTCTAACAAGATGGTTTCCAGAAACTTAACAGGTATTTTCTTCTTTTTGGCGATTTCTGCGATCAATACCGGTCCTTCGCCGAATTTAGCTGCCAGGTAGCCAAGTGCCTTAAGGGCATACTGCGTTTTTTTCGATAACATGCCTTAAAGTTACAAAAAAATAACAAAAAAAAACGAAAATAAAGTCCACTTGTTTGGTGGACTACAGTATATTTGTACCCTAAATTATTTAACTATGAGTTTAAGACTTGGGGACGTAGCACCCGACTTTCATGCTAAAACTTCTCTTGGAGAAATCGATTTTTATAAATTCCTGGGCGATTCTTGGGGTATCCTGTTTTCGCACCCGGCAGATTATACGCCTGTTTGTACAACTGAATTAGGCAAAACAGCTGGTTTAAAAGCTGAGTTCGATAAAAGAAACGTAAAAGTTTTGGCATTGAGCGTTGATCCGGTTGATAAACATCTTGGATGGATCAGCGATATCAACGAAACTCAAAAGGTGAACGTTGAATTCCCGATCATTGCTGATGACGACAGAAAAGTTTCTACTTTGTATGATTTTATTCATCCAAATGCCTCTGCAACTGCAACTGTTCGTTCTTTAGTGATTATTGCTCCGGATAAAACTGTAAAATTGATCATTACTTACCCTGCATCAACAGGAAGAAATTTTGTTGAAGTATTAAGAGTAGTTGATTCATTGCAGTTAACAGCTAACCACAGCGTAGCAACTCCTGCTAACTGGAAAGAAGGCGAAGATGTAATTGTAGTGCCTTCTATCAGCACAGAAGATGCGATCAAGAAGTTCCCTAAAGGCGTTAAGGTTATTAAACCTTACTTAAGGTACACACCACAACCGAACCTTTAATTTTAATAAAGAATATAATAAAAAGAGCCGCTAAATTTTAGCGGCTCTTTTATGTTGTTGTAGAAAAGATGGCTACACGCCATACCCGGAAAAAGTTCCGATAAATGTTATGATCATAAAAAGAAAAAAGATAAGTGCAAACAAAAAGCCTATTACCCTAAACAGTATATTTTTTTGACTATCATTGCTATCTTTTGAAAAAAACAAGCAAATGACGTAACAGATGAAACCAATGATACCACAAAAGCTTGAAGGGAGTGTTAATAGCATTCCTAACTGTATAGACCGAATGACCCCATAAAAATTAAGTGCGTATATAATTAGGGAGATAAGCCCAAAAACGATCACAGCTTTTAAAAAATTGGTATAACCGACAGCAAATATTTTTTGAAGCATAGGGGAGTGTTTTATTGATGAGCTAAGATACTAATTATACAAATTCTTCTTCAATTGTTGTAATAACGCCCTGATATCTTTAGGCAATTCTGCCGTCAGGTCAAATGCTGTTCCTTCGGCATCCTTGAATTTTAATTGATAAGAATGAAGCGCTACCCTGTTCAATAAAGGTCGCTCCTCATCATCATGCTTGCTTAATTTGAATTTCTTTTTGATGGCAGAAAGCATTACAGGTTTGCCATCGCCATACAAAGGATCGCAGACAAGCGGATGGCCCATGTTTTTAGCATGCACCCTTATCTGGTGCGTGCGGCCGGTATGCAATTGGAATTTTACTACAGAATATTTACTGAGGTCTTCCATCACTGTATAATCAGTAACAGAAGGCTTACCATTTTTATTCACTACCATTTGCCCTTTAAAAATAGGATGTTCCATTATTGGTGCATCAACCGTGCCGGATTCGTTGGGTAATGATCCATGCACTAATCCTACATAAAATTTTTCGACAGATCTTTCTTCAAATTGTTTTGAAAAATATTTATGTGTCTCTTCATCCTTTGCAAAAATAATAATGCCACTGGTCTCTTTATCCAAACGGTGGATCGTAAATATGCTGCCATATTTTTGGATCAACAGGTCTTTCAACGAAGGCTCAGATTGAACCCTGTCTGGTATCGACAACATTCCTGCAGGTTTGTTCAATGCAATAAAATGTTCGTTCTCAAATATAATTTCCGGGATGTTCTTAATCATTGGTGCTTACTTGGCCTTTACTTTTATTCAAATATTTTAATAACCTAACTTCTTTTTCGCTTAAGAAGCGCCATTTACCGCGTTCCACATTTTTCTTTGTAAGCGTAGCGTACATTACTCTATCCAATCCTTTTACATCATAACCTAAATGTTCAAATATCCTGCGAACAATACGGTTACGGCCGCTATGTATCTCAATACCAATAATTGATTTATCGTGTGCATCTGCATAGGCTAAAGTATCTGCTCTGATCTCTCCGTCTTCTAATTTTAAGCCGCTCAGTATCGCATCGAAATGCGCTTTGGTTAGTGGCTTATCTAATTTCGCTTCGTACACTTTAGTGATATTATAACTTGGATGAGAAAGCTTTTGCGTTAATTCTCCATCATTGGTCAATAATAAAACACCCGATGTATTTCTATCCAAACGGCCAACAGGATAGATCCTTTCATTGGTGGCCATTTTCGTTAATTGCAATACTGTTTTTCTTCCCTGAGGATCATCAGTTGTGGTGATATAATCTTTTGGTTTATTTAGTAAGATGTACACCATATTCTTGCTAACGTATAAGCGTTTGCCATTAAAGGTCACATCGTCTTTATCTATTACTTTAAAAGCAGGTTCCAAAATTATGGCGCCGTTTACTTTTACTTTTCCTTCTTTGATCACGCTTACCGCGTCTCTTCTGCTGGTTACGCCACAATGCGCCAAAAATTTATTTAGCGGCATTTCGCCGGGCCTGCCTTCTACTTTTGGTTTGTCAGATCCCGGAACTTTAGGTTTAGGAGTTGGTCTTGCAGCAGCTTTTGGTGTATTGAATATTTTTTCGCCGGATCTTCTTTTGAATTCCGGTTTTTTATCTTTTGATGGTTTATTAGCAAGGGGCTCATTGTTAAATCTTGCTTCGGGCCTTTTTTCTTCGCCAGGCTTTCCTTTAATATCTGTGTCTTTTTTGGGAGCTGGTTGAGATTTGCCAGATGCCTGTCTTTCTGCTTCAGCGAACATGGCTGCTCTTTGCTGGCGCTTATCTTCAAAACGTTTGTCGATGGCTGCGGCTTTCTCTTTTTTGGCTTTTTTCTTGGCGCTTTTGAAACCTTCTTTAATAGCGCTGTTCTTCTTCTTAGTGAATTTGTCGTGGTTCATTGTTGTGGGTTTTGCTGTTTTTTCAACAGTAATGAAAAGCAAAGATAATGCAAAAGAGACGATACCAATGGCACGCCTCTTTTGCTATGTTGAGTTGCTGTATTATTGAGCTATACCTCCGCTCATTCTATTTTGCATTTTTTCCATTCTTTCTTTTTTTAACTCCTGCCATTTGGCATATTGATCTGCGGTTAAAACAGTTTTCATACTATCCTTATTAGCCTCTTTTATGGTCATAAGCTGTTCCTTTTTATCTGTACGGCTCAGGCTATCATTTTGTACGATCGTTTCTAATTTTGAATGTTCGGCTTCTCTATTTGCTTTTATGGCGGCTACCTGTTCATTCGATAAATTCAATTGCAATTGTAGCAGTTCAATTCTTTTTGATGCTATCAATTCACGCTTTGCCTGGTTATCTTTTTTAATTTGTTCAAGCTTTGCTTTTTGATCAGCTGTTAAGATATGTAGGAATTGCATTTTTTGTTCTTTTCGCAGTATATATATCTTGTCGCGATAATCCTTTAAAGTAATGCTCTCGTCTTGATTTAATGCGATCATTTGAGCTTTAAAATCTTCGCGACTGGCTTGCAGTTTTTGTTGTTGATCAGGTGTTAAATTCAATTGTTTGATCACCATATCTTTTTGGTGTTGAAAATGCCCCTTATCCATTTGATCCTGCGCAGTGGCAGATAATATAAAACAGCCGAGGGCGATCATACTTACTACTATCTTTTTCATAATTGTATTTTTTATTGTTCAATTATATAGATAGTAATAGAGGCCCAAGGTTTAAGATAGGCGCGAAAAAGAGAGTAAAAAATGTTAAACGGTAAAAATCGCTGATTGCTGATATAGGATCGCTGATTGTGAAGCTCTTTTTAAATCAGACATCAGCAATCATAAATCAGATATAGATTTATTTCCCTTTGTTGGCTAATTGTCCGCAAGCAGCGTCAATATCCTTACCACGACTTCTTCTTACCCGTACATTCACCCTGTTTTTTGCAAGATGATCGGTAAATGCCTGTGTGGTATCCTCATCCGGCTTGGTGAATTTAGCGCCATCGATCGTATTGTATTCGATCACGTTCACTAAATGTGTAGGTATTTTTCGGTAGATCTTTATCAGGTTATCGGCATCTTCAATAGAATCATTTACATCTTTAAATAAAATGTATTCTAAAGTGATATCGTTCTTCGTTTTTTCGTAGAAATAATTCAGTGCAGCGATCAGCTCTTCAATATTATTGCTTTCGTTGATCGGCATTATTTCATTGCGTTGCCTGTCTGTCGGTGCGTGTAAAGAAAGCGCCAGATTAAAACGTACTTTATCATCACCCAGCTGACGGATTTGTTTGGCAACACCTGCGGTGGAAACGGTGATTCTTTTCGGGCTCATGCCTAAACCATCTGTAGCGATCATTCTGTCGATCGCTTTCAATACATTTTTATAATTAAGCAATGGCTCGCCCATGCCCATAAATACAACATTTGATAATTTTTTGTCGTAGGTTTTTTCTGATTGTTGATTGATGAAAGCCACCTGGTTATAGATCTCATCGTAATCCAGGTTCCTTTTTCTATCCATCGTGCCGGTGGCACAAAACTTACAGCTTAAGCTACAACCAATTTGAGAAGATACGCAGGCCGTATTTCTTTTTTCAGTAGGGATCAGTACGCCCTCGATCATGTGGCCATCAAAGGTTTGAAACCTTGATTTAATAGTACCATCGCTGCTGATCTGTGTAGTATTAACTTTTAATGCAGGCAGTGAAAAATTCTCATTCAGCTTGGCACGCAGCTCTTTCGAGAGGTTTGTCATATCCTCAAAGCTTTGGGCATTCATTTTCCACAACCATTCATATACCTGGATGGCTCTAAACTTCTTGTCGCCCATTTTTTCAAAATATTCCTTTAATTCAGGTAAGTTGAAGTGGCGTATATTCTTTTTCTCTGCTACCATGCTACAAAGATACAATTTTGGTCTGAACCCTTGATTGAAGTTGATTATTGTGATTACTTTGATCAAAATCAGCTAAATCAGACAAATCAGTTTCAATCAATGGTTCAGATTTCATTTTTTCTACCCATTTTTGCAGCAACGAACAGATTATGGCAATAAAGAATTTAATTGAGGAATTAAAATGGCGAGGCATGATACAGGATATTATGCCCGGAACGGAAGAGCAACTTTTAAAAGAAGTGACAACCGGTTATATTGGGTTTGATCCAACTGCAGATAGTTTGCATATAGGAAATTTTGTGCCGATCATGTTGCTGATACATTTACAAAGATGCGGGCACAAACCAATTGCGTTGGTTGGCGGCGCAACAGGGATGGTAGGCGACCCAAGTGGCAAAAGCGAAGAAAGAAATTTATTGAGTGAAGATATTTTGAATCATAATGTTGCTTGCGTAAAAAAGCAATTGGAAAAATTTTTAGATTTTGATCCGAAAAGACCGAACGCCGCGGAGATGGCTAACAACTATGATTGGTTCAAAGATTTTTCTTTTTTGAATTTTATCAGGGATGTAGGAAAGTACATCACAGTGAATTATATGATGAGTAAAGACAGCGTAAAGAAAAGGCTGGAAGGCGATGCAGGGATGAGTTTTACGGAATTTACGTATCAACTCGTACAGGGCTATGATTTTTTCTGGCTCCATAAAAACAAGCAATGCAAATTGCAAATGGGCGGAAGCGATCAGTGGGGAAATATTGTTACCGGCACAGAGATCATCAGAAAGAAAAGTGGGGGTGAAGCATTCGCGTTTACTTGCCCGTTAATGACAAAAGCTGATGGCGGAAAATTTGGTAAGACGGAAAAAGGAAATATCTGGCTCGATCCTAAAAAAACTTCAACCTATCAATTCTATCAATTCTGGATCAACGCAGCAGATGCTGATGCAGAACGGTATATCAAAATATTTACATTGCTAAGTAAAGAAGAGGTAGAAGCTTTATTGCAACAACATAAGGGAAATGAACACCAGCGTTTATTGCAAAAAAGATTAGCAGAAGAAGTTACCTGCCTGGTACACAATAAAGCAGAATATGATTTTGCTGTAAAAGCATCTGACATCTTATTTAATAATGATACAGCCGAAATACTACAGCAATTAAATGAAGAACAATTATTGCAGGTAATGGAAGGTGTACCAACGGTGGAGTTTTCTAAAGCTACTTTAGCTGCAGGCGTAGATATTATTTCTTTTTTAGCAGATACTAATATTTTTCCAAGCAAGGGCGAGGCTAAAAAAATGGTGCAAAGCGGTGGTGTAAGCATGAATAAATTAAAGATCGAAACAACGGATCAGCTGATAAAGACAGACGTATTATTAAACGGCAAATACCTGCTTTTACAAAAGGGCAAGAAGAATTATTACCTGGTATCTGTTGTATAAACCTTATTGATAGCCTATTTCAGAATATTTGACCATAAATAGCAAATCATTTTGGGAATTTTGGCAGGTTATCTTATTTTTGCGCTCCTTCAATAAATTATTGAGGAGAAAGATTGGGTTATAGTGTAACGGTAGCACTACAGATTTTGATTCTGTCCGTCTAGGTTCGAATCCTAGTAACCCAACATAATTAGATAAATGCTCCTTTTTTGGAGCATTTTCTTTTTCTTCTAAAACCTTTGAGTGGTACAATAGCTGAATATTTTTCAAATAATTCTTTGCTTGGGTTACTGTCATAAAATCTTCCTTCCCGTTTTTCCAGCTTTATAGAAAAACCCTTTATCGTAAATCCTGTGCTTACTATTTTATTATTTTTAAGTATGGATGTTACTTCGCTAAACAACAGTAAACAATTTCAAACAGCTTTGATGCTTGCATACCTTTCCATAGGCTTTGCATTTATTGAAGCAATGTTCTCTACCTATTTCGGAGTTTGTGATGAATCACTTTCTTTATTCGGTTTTGGCATCGGTAGCTTAATAGAAGTTGTTTCTGCGATTGGTGTTGCGCAAATGATAATGAGAATAAGGCAAAATCCTGATAGCGATAGAAGTCAATTTGAAAAAAAAGCATTGCGTATTACCGGTACTGGGTTCTATATCCTGGTAGCCGGACTTTTGATAACATGTGTTTATAATGTATGCACACATCATAAGCCTACTACTACAGTTTCAGGAGTTATAATTTCTTTGGCTTCAATAGTATTAATGCTGGCATTGGTTTTCGGCAAATTAAAAGTTGGTAAATATTTAAATTCCGATGCTATTTTATCCGATGCAGAATGCACTAAGGTTTGCATTTACACTTCCATAATATTACTGATCTCAAGTGCAATATTTACAGTAACACATTTACCTTACATTGATGAATTAGGAACCCTTGGAATAGCTTACTTTTCTTTTAAAGAAGGCAAAGAGTGTTTTGATAAAGCAAAAAATAATGATCATTGTTGTTCGCATTGTTGATTTTATTCGCCATTTTATAATTGTTTTATACTCAAAAAGCAATAAAGGTTACTTTTTTTGATATTTAGTAGTAACTTGTATTATATATATAATTTTCACATTTAAAAACAGAAACATGAAAAAAGTACTTTTCGTAATCGTAGTAGCTACAGCTCTAACAGCATGTGGTGGTTCAACAACTGCAACTGCAACAACTGATTCAACTAAAGTTGATTCAACTAAAATTGTTGATACAACTAAAATGGTTGCTGACACAACTAAAATGGATTCTACTAAAATGGCTGCAATGGACACTACCAAAAAAATGGCAGCTGATACAACGAAAAAATAATATTCTAACCGGAGCGATTTATTTTAAATTCACCGGTTAAGTTTTTTTCATGTACAAGTAATTGTTAAATCGCCTCTATTATTAGGGGCGATTTTCTTTTATATGCTATTTATACGTTTAAATATAAATTTTAAACAGAATTTTATAACAGCCATTATAAAATTACTTCTATCTTTATCTAAGATTTAAGCTCATGAAGAAAATTTCACTCATATTACTCATTCTTATTTATACCTCGTCAACCTTTGGCATGGTAGTGAAAGAGTTTTATTGCTGCGGAAAATTAACTTCTGTTTCCTTCTCACTTGAAAATGACAGCAAAGTCAAAAACGGTAAACAGGTTAATCTGCCTGATTGCTGTAAAACGAAAGCTTTTTCTTCCAAGGTAAAAGATAATCATACTCCATCATTTGCAGTAGTATCTCCGGTTAAATATTTTACTCAAATTGAACCTCATTTTTCTGCATTAAAGGTTGTTCCTTTAGCCAACTCCGAATTTGATTTTACTAGTGGGGCACATGATCCTCCACTCTTACATAGCAGTACCCCTATTTATATTTTTATCCGCGTTATCCGTATTTAATATTACGCTCCTCTGTCCCTGTTCTTTGGGATGATGATTTCCTTTTTATTTATAGTAGTTCCTTATATGGGCTATTAACACGTAATATTTATTCATAATTAAATTAAAAAAAATGAGAACAATCACAGCATTGTTGACTATTATTATAATAATGGCCAGCGTATCATTTGTTAAAGCGCAAGATGCAAAACTTCATTATCATGATTTGAGTATCCCTTTAACCATGGTAAGTACTAAAATATATAATCCTTCAGTTGCTATTAAGCAGGATTCTAAATATCATTTGCATGATCTGGCTTTTAAACCAGTTGTACTAACTAGTAACGCTTATTTAATATCTACGATGAAAGTACAGGATTCAAAATATCACTTACACGATATTGTTTATCAATCTAGCAAAGCATCTTTTAAAGTATATGGCGAATGCGGTTCATGTAAACATCGTATTGAGAATGCAGCAAAAGTAAATGGCGTTATATCTGCCAACTGGAACGAAAACACTCAGTTACTTACTATTCAGTATAATAACAATGTGATTAATGTTGATGAGATCCAACAAATAGAAGCAACCGTTGGGCATGATACAGAAAAATATAAGGCAAATACAAATTTGTATAATCAGCTACCTGATTGTTGCCATTATAGAAAAAGTGCATAATTAATATGAAGCGACCATGATATCAAAAGTACTATGGTCGCTTATTTAAAATATAATTAATAACAATTACATACAACAAATCATGAAAAAATTAATCATTCTATTAGTCGCTATAATATCTATATCAACTGCATTTTCTCAAGACATTGCAAGTAAAACAAAGGCGAAGCAGGATACTACGTCGCAGGGGCAGTATACTTGTCCAATGCATCCAGAAGTAATAAGCAACAAACCGGGCAAATGCCCAAAGTGCGGTATGGATCTGGTGAAAATAAAAACCAAACCTACTGCAACAAAAGTATTTTATACTTGTCCGATGGATGCGGATGTTATTAGCGATAAACCCGGGACTTGTCCAAAATGCGGGATGGCATTAGTTAAAAAGAGTAATTAATTTTTAATCATAAAACCAAAACAAATGAAAAGATTGATCATGATCTCCGCTGTAACAATTGTAGTGGCAACGTTGACCGCTTGCTCCGGCAGTAGCTCTACACCGGCTCCTGCGGCAGACACAACAACAAAAATGTCAACTGACACAACCAAGATGGTAGCGATGGACACAACTAAAATGACTACAATGGATACTACAAAAACTATGGCATCAACAGTAAAGTACACCTGTAGAATGCACCCTGAAGTAATTTCAGACAAGCCGGGTAAGTGCCCAAAATGTGGAATGCAGTTAGTAGAAGTAAAATCTACTGATATGAAATCCACTATGACTATGAAGAGTGATTCAACAATGATGAAATAATTTAACTATGGTCCAGAAATTAATTGAGTTTTCATTACGTAACAGGTATATCGTATTGGCAATTGCTGCGGGGCTATTTATTTGGGGAGTATATAATGTAAAACAAAACCCGATAGATGCTATCCCAGACCTAAGTGAAAACCAGGTAATTGTTTTCACAGAGTGGATGGGACGAAGCCCACAGATAATTGAAGACCAGATCACCTATCCGTTAGTTAGTAATCTGCAAGGCATACCGAAAGTAAAAAATATCCGGGCTACTTCCATGTTCGGGATGAGCTTTGTGTATGTAGTATTTGAAGATAACGTAGATGTGTATTGGGCTCGTACACGCGTATTGGAAAGACTCAATTATGCTCAACGATTATTACCTCAAGGTATAACGCCCACGCTTGGGCCAGACGGGACAGGCGTGGGTCATATCTTCTGGTATCATTTGGACGCGCCTAAAATGGATCTGGGTGAACAGCGGGCATTGCAAGACTGGTATGTAAAGTTTGCTTTGCAAACTGTTCCGGGCGTTGCAGAAGTGGCTTCTTTTGGCGGTTACGAAAAACAATATCAATTAGTGATCGATCCTGTAAAACTACAGTTCTATAATTTGTCCATGATGGATGTTATGAATAAAGTAAAAGCAGGTAACAATGATGTTGGCGGAAGAAAATTTGAAATGAGCGATATGTCTTATATCATTCGGGGCTTGGGTTATATCAAAAACAAATCGGATCTGGAAAATATTGCCTTGAGTAATAACAATGGTATTCCTGTTAGAGTAAAAGATATAGGTACAGTGCAAATGGGGGGAGACTCAAGATTAGGAATATTTGATGCAAATGGAAACGGAGAGGTAGTTGGCGGTATAGTAGTAATGCGTTACGGAGAAAATGCTGATCAGGTTATACAAGGGATCAAAGCAAAAATGAAAGATGTTGAAAAGGGACTGCCTGATGGTGTGACTTTTAAAATTGATTATGACAGAAGCAATTTAATAGAAGCGGCTATAGCTAATATTAAAGATAAGCTGATAGAAGAAATAAGTATCGTATGTTTTATAGTGATCATTTTTCTTTTGCATTGGCGAAGTGCATTGAGTATCATTATCCAGATACCTATTACAATTGCGATCAGTTTTATCCTATTAAATGCTTTTGGCTTATCATCTAATATCATGTCACTAACAGGAATAGCTCTTGCGATAGGAGTGATAGTAGATAATGGAATTATCATGAGTGAGAATGCGTATCGTAATTTATCAGAATGGCAAAATAGTCATAAACCCAATTAATTTAATGAGCACAATTAACGATATAAAAAAGAGATGGTTGAAAAGTGATTACTATAAAATTCCTGAAGCTGAACGTATGTCAATTATTGAACGTGCTTGTAAGCAAGTATCACGCGGTGTTTTCTTCTCAACCATTATTATAATAACTTCTTTTCTTCCCGTGTTTTTATTGACAGGGCAAGAAGGAAAGCTATTTCATCCATTGGCGTATACCAAGACATTCATTATGATAGTGGATGCTTTTTTGGTAGTAACCTTAGGGCCCGTATTGATCTCCTTTTTTATGAAGGGAAAGTTTCGACCTGAAAGTGCTAATCCTATTAATTGTTTTTTAGAAAGAGTATATGAGCCAATTATTCGATTTTGTACTACATGGCGTAAAACAACAATCGCTATTAATATTATTGCGCTATTAATTAGCATTCCTATGGTAATGAGTTTGGGCACCGAGTTTATGCCACCTTTGGATGAAGGAAGTATATTGTTTATGCCGGTTACGCTACCTGATGTTTCAAACAGTGAAGTAAAACGTATTCTCCAGGTACAGGATAAAATTATCACTTCTGTACCTGAAGTACAATCCGTTTTAGGCAAAGCGGGTAGAGCAAATACAGCAACAGATAATTCTCCAATTAGTATGATTGAAACTATTATCATATTGAAACCGAAAAGTGAATGGCGGCAAGGCATTACGAAGGATGATATAATAGATGAGTTGAACTCTAAGTTGCAAATACCAGGTGTAACAAATGGATGGACACAGCCCATCATCAATCGTATCAATATGCTTTCTACAGGTATTAGAACTGATGTGGGTATAAAAGTCTATGGACAAAATCTGGATAGTATTTATGCATTCTCTCAAACAATAAAAAAAGCATTGGCAGGAATGAATGGAGTGAAGGATCTGTATGTTGACCCTATCACAGGTGGAAAATATATAGACATTAATATCAACAGGGAGCAAATAGCAAGATATAATTTAAGTGTAGATGATGTAAATGCGGTAATTGAAAGTGCATTGGGTGGAGCGCAAATAACAACTACCGTTGAGGGGCGTCAAAGATTTTCGGTGAATGCAAGATTTGGACAGGATTTTAGAAATAGCATACAAGCTTTAAAAAGCTTACAAATACAAACAAACGGTTTTGGTCCGATTCCATTACAGGCAGTTGCTGATATAGGGATTACGGACGGGCCGCCAATGATCAATTCAGAAAATGCGCTGTTACGTGGTGCAGTATTATTTAATGTGCGTGAAAGAGATCTGGGTAGTACTGTTGTAGAAGCGCAACAAAAAGTTAACCAATTGATCGGCACGATGCCGAAGGGTTATTTTATTGAGTGGAGCGGACAATATGAAAACCTGATCCGCAGTGAAAGTACTTTAAAACTGATTTTGCCAATAGTACTACTAATAATATTTATCAGTATGTATTTTGCTTTTCATTCTGCACGCGAAGCATTCCTGAGCTTGATAACTATTCCTTTTGCTTTAATAGGAGGGTTCTATATGATCTACTTCGCGCATGTAAACTTGTCCGTTGCGGTAGCAGTTGGTTTTATTGCTTTATTCGGCTTAGCAGTTGAAACAGGTATTGTAATGGTTATCTATTTAAATGATGCCATGCAACAACTGGTAGCTAAAAAAGGGAATAGTAGTGAAACAATCACAAAACAAGACCTGCGTGAATATGTAATACAAGGGGCGACCAAAAGATTACGCCCTAAAATAATGACCGTATGCGTTTCGCTATTTGCATTGGTTCCAATCCTTTGGAGTAATGGAGTAGGTAGTGATGTAATGAAACCGATCGTAATGCCAATGATCGGAGGTGTATTTACATCTGCCATTCACATTCTGTTAGTAACACCACTTATATTCTTAATGGCAAAAGAACATGAATTAAAAAAGTATGGTAAAATAGAAGTATTAGAATCAACACATTAATTATGAAAAAAGTAATTCTTTTATCGGTATTCATTATTCCTAGTATAATTGTTCATGCTCAAACGATGAAGCTAAATGATATATTGGATAGTATACGGCGATCTCATCCGTCTGTAAAAATGTATGATGCAAATATCCGATCTATGGATGCAGCAGCAAAAGGAGCCAAAAGTTGGGAAGCCCCCGAAATATCTACAGGTTTATGGATGACTCCTTACAATACTAATCTTTGGAAGGCAAATAATGGGAATACCGGAATGGGACAATACATGATTTCTGCTGAACAAATGTTTCCCAACAAAAAATATAATGATGCGAATGCAGCATACATGAATGAAATGTCAGCATCAGCAAAAGAAGATAAGAAAAGTACTTTGAATGAGTTGTTTGCAAACGCAAAGAAGAATTATTATGAATGGACTATCCTTATTAAAAAATTGAAACTTTTGGATGAAGATGAAAAATTATTGCAAATGATGCAATCGAATGCAGAAACAAGGTATAAAAACGGTTTGGAAAAGGTAAGCGCGTACTATAAAGTGCAGGCTGCGATTGCTACCATACAGAGTACCAGAATAATGATGCAAAATGATTTAGTGCAAAAGCGTATCGCGCTCAATACTTTAATGAACAGGAATAGCAACGTTGATTTCTCAATTGATACAACAGTAACAATAAAAGATTATGCTGGTTCTGTGTTTGATACATCACTGTTCTATACCAATCGTAGTGATATGAAATCAATTGATAAAAATATACAACTTACTTATTTAAAGGAGCAGGTAGAAAAAGAAAGTCTCAAAACTCAGTTTGGTATTCAATATGCAAACATGTTTGGATTTGGAGGTTTTCCTGCACAATTTACCTTAATGGGAACACTAAAGATCCCAATGGCAAAATGGTCATCAAGATCGAATAAGGCAAATATCGAAAGTTTAAAATGGCAGGCCGTTGCATTACAAGATCAAAAAGAAATGATGGCTAATGAATATGCAGGAATGGCATCCGGTATGCAAAATGAAATCATTGCCAAGAAGAAGCAAGTCATGTTATTTCAAAACTCGATTATCCCGGCCTTAAAAAAGAATTACCAAAGTATGCAGTTAGGGTATGAACAAAATACGGAAGAACTGTTTATGTTATACGATGCATGGCAAACATTGAATGATACAGAAATGGAATATTTTGATCAACTACAACAATTGATGGAATTGCAAACAGAATTAGAAAGAGTGTTAGAAATAAAATAATTGTACGATGCGAAAGATTTTTTTGATTTACATATCGATATTGATGATAGGGTTACTGTCATGTAATAGCCAAAAGCAAAATAGCGATGGACAGGTTAATGCTGTGCCTAAGCAATTATATACTTGTTCAATGCATCCTCAAATTATCGAGGATCATCCGGGCGATTGTCCCATTTGTGGTATGCACCTTATTAAAATGAATCAGCGACCTACAGCTATTCCTGCAAATATTAAATTGGAATCTTTAGTAAAGCCGGCGAATGAGTTTGTGATCAGTTCTTTACCTGTCACAACTCTGCAGCAGAAAAATAGCGGTGATTCGATCAATTCATTTGGAACTATTGAATATGATTCAAGAACGACTGGCACAATCTCAGCAAGGGTTTCAGGGCGTATCGAAAAATTATATATTAGGTATCGTTATGAGGAAGTAGAAAAGGGACAAAAGATAATGGATATATATAGCCCTGAATTATTAACTGCACAACAGAATTTGTTATTCTTGCTTTCAAATGATGCACAGAATGCTACATTTATTAAAACAGCTAAACAAAAATTGTTATTGCTAGGTATGAGCGATCAACAATTAAACGAGGTAATACGATCTGGTAAGCCTGCTTACGCTGTGAGTATTTATAGCGATTATAATGGTCATATTCATGAAGCAGGAATGGATAACCCCACAAATACTTCAAATGCTATGCAAGATGTTTCTACGGTTACAGAGGAATTGTCTTTGAAAGAGGGCATGTATGTTGAAAAAGGCCAGACCTTATTTATGATAATGAGCCATCATCAGGCGTGGGCTGCATTACAAATTTATCCGGAGGATGAAACTTTAATTAAGGTAGGGGATGCTGTTAGTATAGTGCCTGAAGCAGATACAACTAATATTATTTCAGGGCAAATTGATTTCATAGAACCATTCTTTAGAAGTAATAGCAAGACGCTTACAGCAAGAGTATATTTTCATAATGCCTATCATTTACCCGTAGGAAGTCATGTTACAGCCTCCATCTATACTGCCAATAAACAAGCTTCATGGCTTCCACAAAGTGCAGTTATTTCATTAGGGTTAAATGAAGTAGTTTTTCTTAAAGACAGCGGGGGCTTTCGGGTACATAAAGTTGTAACAGGTATCCATAATAATGAGGCTGTGCAAATACTCACGGGATTAACGGCAACGGATACGGTTGCAGTAGACGCAGCGTATCTTATAGATAGCGAGAGTTTTATTAAATCTTCTTCAAACTAATTATATGTTTCATCATTCACGCAATAATTATTTATTTATATTTTTCTCAATTTGCTTTGTGGTATTGCTTGTATCATCCTGTAATCAAACTTCAAAACAACAGGCAAATAAGAGTGATGTATACTATACTTGTAGTATGCATCCCCAGGTAATGGAAGATAAGCCGGGCAAGTGTCCAATATGCGGAATGACATTGATCGCTGTTTCCAAAGGAAGTAGTGCAATGACCAATGAAATAAGTCTTAATGCAGAGCAAATAGAATTAGGGAATATACACACGGATACAATTCGCTATGGGTTCTCTGGAAACAAGATGACACTTACTGGAACCTTGAACTTCAATCAAGAAAAACTAAGCTCAGTAAGTGCAAGAGTAGAGGGTAGGATCACGACACTCTATTTTAAAAATACTGGTGATTATGTACATAAGGGAGATAAATTATACGATATATATAGCGAAGAATTAAACAATGCAAAACAAGAATATGTTACAGCATTGCAGCAAAATAATATTGATAGTACATTAGTTAATTATGCTGCATTAGTAGAAGGGGCAAAAGAAAAATTACTTTTATGGGGTATGACCAATGAACAGATCAGGCAACTCGCTCATGCAAAAGAGATCTCAACTACAACTTCTTTTTATAGTGATCAAGATGGTTATATAACTCAATTAAATGTTAGAGAAGGGGACTATGTAATGGAAGGGGTTTCATTAATAGAAACAGCAGATATGTCTACTTTGTGGGCAGAGGCGCAAGTTTACACATCTCAATTATCAATGTTCGACAGAGATGGAACAGCTACAGTACAAATACCTGATCTGGATAATCTTGAGATCAAAGGGCATATTGATTTTGTAAATCCTGAAATTAACCCTGATACACGGATTAATCTTGTTCGGGTTACAATACCCAATGTAAATAAACAATTACATCCCGGTATGCCTGTTTATGTATTAATTGAAAACAATCAACATGTATCAATTTCGCTGCCGGTCGATGCTGTTTTGAGGGATGAAAATGGGGCTACAATTTGGGTAGAGACAAGACCAGGAGTATATAGTGCCAGAATGGTAAAAACAGGTATTGATGATGGATACTCTATAGAGATAACTTCGGGTTTGCATGCAGGAGAGGTAGTAGTAACTAGTGGCGCTTACTTACTTAATAGTGAGTATATATATAGAAATGGGGTTAGTCCAATGGGTGCTATGAAAATGTAATTTACCTGCGTATCAGCGTTTTATCATTTTATCCTTTACAATTTCCCTGATCACTTTTTCCCGTAGGTTTTGACTGATCGCAATTTTTTCAGCTCCGATATTTAATATATTACCTTCTATGCTATCTACCTTGTGTATGTTCACAATAAAGGATTTGTGTACTTTAATAAATATGTCGGTCGGCAATTGTTCTTCTAAACTCTTGATAGTAATATAGACCATCATTTTTTTTGCTTTGGTATACAACATTACATAGTTCAGCATGGCTTCTGCGTAGATCAGGTCATTGTAAAATATCTTTTCGATCTGTGTATCACATTTTATAAAAAAATGATCATTTATTGCAGGGATTGTTTTTGTTGATCTTTCTGCCGCCCTTGCCTTATTACATGCTTTCAGAAAACGTTCAAAGGCGATCGGCTTTACTAAATAATCCAGCACATCCAAACCGTATGCTTCTATAGCATGTTCGGTGTAAGCAGTTGTCATAATGATACTGGCATTTATTGTTGAGTTCTTTAAAAAATCAATGCCGTTTATTTTGGGCATGTTGATGTCTAAAAAAACAATATCAATGGCATTATTATTTAATAAAGGCATCGCTTTTAACGGATCTTCCACTTGGCCTACTAATTCTAAATAATCTATTTCTTCAATAAATTCCTGCAACACTTTTCTGGCAATGGGTTCATCATCTATTATGATACATTTTAGTTTCATGATAAATTGATATTTAAATTTGTTACATAAAGATCGTTGCTATTCGTTGATGTGAAATCATACTTATCGGGGTATAATAATTCTAACCTTCTTTTTAAATTAGTGATCCCAATACCATTAGCGTCCTTTACTGTTGAGGGCTCCTGTAACTCTTTTGTATTTATAATTGAGCTATATAAAAAACCGTCCTTTGTAAATAGGTTGATAGTTATCTTATTTTCTTTATCAGAAAAATTACTAACAAATTTGAATGCATTTTCGATAAGCACTACTAATAGAAGCGGTGCGATATTAAGATCAGGTTCGATCTCTTTTATGTCAAGTGATACTGTTAATTGATCATCTTTTCTCAAACGCTGAAAAAGTATATAGTTTTTTATATAGGCTATTTCTTTTTCCAAATTTACTTTTTCGGCACCGCAATCATATAATTGATATCGTAATAATTCTGAGAATTGTAACAAGGTATTTCTTGCCGTTTGGTTACCCTTATCAATATGCCCATAAATAGTATTTAATGAATTAAAAAGCGCATGCGGATTGATTTGCGCTTTTAAATAATCCAGTTCGTTTTTTATTCTTTCTTTTTCCAGTAACTCAAGCTGTTGTTGCGTTTGCTTGCTATCAATTAACATCTTGCCCAATGTAATTATCAGTACCCAAAGCGAAATATTAGTTACTGAATTTAAATATAGCGTACTGAGATCTACAGGAGCCGTATGAAAAAAATGCCCATTCATTTGTAGCGCGAGCAAAGCCCTGCAATATGCCGAAAGTAAAATGATCCCGATTGTTGCTAAAACAAAAAGGGCGTATTTCTTTTTGGTCAGAAATTTTGGAATGATGAAACTACTAATGGCATAATAGTCTATCGTAATAAAAATCAAATAGCAAAACTCGATCGTCATCGTTTTGGTAAGCGGAAAAGAATAGCTACGAAAAACAATGATCCAAAAGAGATAAATGGCTGCCCAAAAAAGAAAATGATATATAACTGTTCTGCTTTTCACAATTGCTTTTTTCAAAGTTAATAACACTGGGCCAGCTTAAAATATTATTACACCATATAAGTGGGATCCTTGATAAACCAGTATTTAATCAAGTAAAACCTATAGATAATGTAATTGAATTTTAAAATAATGGCTGAGTGTTGATGTTTGCGGTATTATTCACCTAAAATGATAGCAATGAAAAAGATTATTAATTGGTTCCTTAATCCGCCTGTTACCGGGCAATCAAGTATTTTAATTATTCGTTTAATGGCCGGGACCGTATTTTTTTGGGAGGGCATCTTAAAATTTGTTTACACAAACCAGGGCGTAGGAAGGTTCACGAAATTGGGATTTCCTTTCCCCGAAACTACTGCTCATTTTGTAGCAGTAGGCGAGATCATCGGAGGGCTACTATTGATCTTTGGATTACTGACAAGGGTTACAGCTTTCTATTTTGTTATACAAATGATCGTTGCCGTGCTCAGCACCAAAATTGCACTATATCTTGGCACCAGTCCATTGCCATTGCCGCCGGCACCTCCAAAAGTAGGTATTTGGGCCGTTTTGCATGAAATACGGTCTGATTATGCACAAATACTTACCTGTCTTTTTTTAGTAATCGAAGGCGCCGGAAGAAGATCACTTGATTTTGCAATTGCCACTTCCAAGCAGGTATTCAATATTGCGGAGAAATAAATATGCAGCTGAGGTCTGTAAACATCTGTTTAGTTGGAAAGCCATTCTATTTACAGATGGCTTTATTTTGACCAATTTGATGATAAAACCTTTATTTAAGCGAGAAAATGAAGCTTGGTAAGCATTAAATATATTTTATATACCTTTGCCAAACCAACCAAAACTTGCTACGATAAAAAACTTGCTATTATTACTTCCGTTTGCCGCGGTATCTCTTACGGCTTGCGATGCAACTTATGCTGTTAAGGCAGAAGAACATATTACCGTGGGACAAATGTGGCGCGCTGAAGAGTTTAAAGACATTAGTCCAACTGATGTTAGGGTAGCTGTACTCGATAGAAAACGCCACACAGTTACCTTTGTACTAGATAATCAATACGACATAGAGAATATCAGGGATTTTAGACATGATTATAGAAGACTTACCCATTTCGATGGCAATATTGTCTTGCAAAGAAGACATACCAAAGAAACGGTAGATGAAATAGTTAAAAGATAATCAGCCCTTTTTAGTATCCAGCGTATCTGTTCTAGCTCTTTTATCAGCCGGCAGCATGGCAAATTTGTCCTATTACTAAGAGCAATATAAATAACCGGTCATAATTGATTGAACAGCCATAAAATAGGGCTCAAAGCGAACGACAACTCAATAGTTCTCTTTTTATTGTGTATCTTCTATCATAGTTATGCACATTTTTTTAACATTCATTAGATTGTAGTATTATTTCTATTTTTTACAGATACATTTGCTTTTTTTAAATGTAAAAATTGCTATAAACAAGATGAAAAAAATATTAACGGTTGTAATAGCCGCAATTATTACTCAGTCTTTAACAGCGCAAATTAGAATTAAAGTATCTCATGATACTACTAATGACATACAGTATGATGCTGTACCTGTGCCACAGGCTACTACAACGGTAAATGTTCATTCTTGTTCTAAATTCAGGATACAGGTAACTAACGACAATCGCTGTTTGCTTGGTTCAAGAACACGTTGGATCCTTGGGTATGTAACTACAGGAAATAGTACTCAATATTGGGATTTTTGGGGTACACAGATTGATAAAAGCAAAGTGGTATCTTATACCGAGTTACCAAAATACAATAGATCATTGTTTAGCGATAAAAAGTCTTCGTCCCAAACTAGTACGTTGGATGTTGTGAAAAACAACTAAAAATATTTCTTACCGTTTTAGTTCAACGAATTATACAATGCTCCTTTCCAAAAAGGAGCATTGTTATTTGTATTAAAAAGATTACAGCAGGATCGGGCTATATCTATTAAATATTAATAATTACTTAGGATCCATCGTATCCGTTTTAGATTCAATATTTTTCAAGATCTGCATGATGATCACGTTCTGATTCTCAAGGTGCATTAATATCGTTTCATTTTCTATCTCTGCCAATTCATTTATTTTAAGATCTGTTTCAGCCCTTGCATCTGCTTGCAGCGATTGTAAATTTTGTCCGATCATGATCAGTGGCAATAAAAACAACTGGATCATATTTGAAATGAACAGCCATAATACAAATGCAGGATAAGGATCAAAGCGAACGGCAACCGGCGCCAGCATATTCCACAATAACCAGGTAAATGTCCAGAAAAAAATGATCAAAAAGAAGCCGATACTACCTACTTTATTGGTGATCCACACCGCAAATTTACCAAGCGCAGAGATCTTTTTTCCTCCTTTAAGCTCTTTCATGCATAGTTCTCTGCGGTGTTTTAATTCAGCAAGTTTAAGGGGGATGTTTTGTGCCTGTGCCATAAGATAAAATGAATTTTATAAAAAGGATTTATACAATGATTGGTTACAGAGGTAATTTAAAGAATAAAACTCGAACCGAAAGGGTTTAACAAACGGTTAATCCCGCTTATTTATTTGTCGCCTTTCTTAATAAGAGCACCGGTTTTATTTGGTTTGAAATAGTATGCCGCAGAAACGCCAAAGAAAGAAGTGTTAGTTGCTGCCGTTCTTCCGCTATAATAATAGTTGCCAAAAAATACATTAAAATGCATTTGCTCTGTGCAGGAATATTCTATACCATAAGTGACTTCAGTCAGTAAATTATCTTTAGCACCAAAAACATAACCGATACCTGCCGTAAATGTGTTGGTAAATTTCCCTTCCTGAAAAATATTTAAGTTGGGGCGTATCTCTAAATAAGTACTGGTGTCTTTTCCGTGCTGAGGGCTCAGGGTTGTTTGTCCCAGGTCCAAACCTAAACTAAAAACATCCCATTGTTGACCTACTTCAAGTGCCAGATTAGATTTATCGGCAAGCGTTCCGGCAGTATTAGTGACCGAAGGTGCAAGTGAAACATAGGTTTGTGCAAACGATGTGTAACCAGCCAATAGCAATAGCGTAAAAAAAAATATTCTCATGGTTCAATAGTTAATGAGTTATGAAAATACGGTTAATTGTATAATCTGCTCTTAAGTCTGATATAATAAATATAAAAAAGCTCCCGATCATTTCGGGAGCTTTTTATATACAAAACGGTATGTATTATTTTGTGATCGCTACAATTGGTTTACCGATACAGCCATTTGGCATTTGGATATGAAGCAAGGCAGCGATAGTTGGCGCTATATCCGTCATGTACACTTCATTGTTAGTTTGTCCGTGTGCAATATCCCAACCAAACCAAACTAAAGGTATATGCGCATCATACGGGTTCCATAAACCATGTGTGGTGCCTGTTGGCCCGCCATCGATCCAGCCTGGCTGATAAATTAATTGTATATCTCCGCAATGCCTGGCAAAATATCCATTGCTAAGCATTTTCTTTTGTATGTCGGGAAGTGTTACTGTGTTGATATTGGCGATATCAAATGCATTCGCAACACCAGTTATTTTTTTTATCAAAGGCAATAAAAAATCGATCATTGCTTCTCTGTTGATCTTAGCCGAATCCATTAAAGGATGATTTAATGTCAGCTGATAATTATCTGCGTCAACGATCATATTTTCCAAACCGTATTTTGCTTTCACGTTCATATTCAGATAATATATCATCGCATTCGCGTCTAAAAAACCTGAAGGTATTTTGTTTGCTTCTAAAAAGCCCGGTATATGGGCAACGCCATGATCAGCCGTTAAAAACAATAAATAATTTCCTTTGCCGTATTTGGTATCCAGAAATTTTAAAAAATCAGCAATGTCTTTATCTAACCGTAAATAATCATCTTCATTTTCTACAGAATTTGGGCCGAATTGATGGCCGATATAATCGGTAGAAGAGCAGCTGATAGCTAAAAAATCCGTATTGCCATGCATGCCCAATTGTTCTCCTTCGATAGCAGCTTTTGCAAAATCAAGGGTTAACGTATTTCCTTGCGGAACAGATCTTACAATGCCATATTTTTTGTCTCCTAATTTATTGGTGTTGTGCGGAAATGACGTACCGTTTTCTCCATCAAATTTGCGTTCGTAACTTTCTTCGTCAGGAGCGCTTTGTGTATAGGTGTTGGCAGCGTCTACCATTGTCCAGTTGATCGCCATCAAACTATCTACCACTTTTCTGCTATTGAATTGATCGGCCCAATCAGGCAATGCGCTCATGTAATAACTACTGGTTATCCAGTTGCCATTATCTCCATCATACCAATAAGCAGCGTTAGCGCTATGCCCTGCAGGTAATATCGCACCGCGGTCTTTTAAAGCAATGCCGATCACTTTGCTTTTAAAATTTGTTGCTAATCTTAATTCATCGGTAATAGTTGTAACGAGCATTCTGTTCGGGCTCATTTGCCCGGCTTTAGTGTTACTACCGACAGTTATATAATTGGTATCTTCTGTACAATACACTTCTTTATTGACATCCTGGTCCCACCAATTATTACCGGTAATGCCTGTAATGGCAGGAACGCTTCCGGTGTAAATACAGGTATGTCCGCAGGCTGTAACAGTAGGAGTATAAGGCAACATGGTGTTTTCGCAGCTAAATCCTTCGCGTAATAAACGCTTAAAGCCATTTTCGCTGTAATGATCTGCATAGCGGTATAAATTGTCCCAACGCATTTGGTCAATCACCAGTCCAATGATCAGCTTCGGCTTTGTTTTTGACAGTGATTGAGCAGTGGAAAAACTCACAATTAATAATAAACAAGGAACAAATAAGATCAGGCGCTTCATGTTGTTAAATTTTACCAAAGGTAGCAGCCTATCCACCCATTTGTTGCAAATTTGAATGTTAAGAGAAGGTTACGCTTTTTGAGGTCAAAACCTTAAATTTGCAGGCGTTCAATCCTACTCGGATAGAATAATATACTAAATACTAAAAATCAGGATCATTATGGATGTTTTCGACAAATTAGTAAAAGACGGCGGACCGATCGGTCAGCATATGGACAGGGCTCACGGTTATTTTGCTTTTCCAAAATTAGAAGGTGAACTAGGGCCAAGAATGAATTTCAGGGGTAAAGAAATGATCGTATGGAGTTTAAATAATTACCTGGGTTTAGTAAATCATCCGACAATTAGAAAAATAGATACGGAAGCGGCAGCAATGTACGGAATGGGCAACCCGATGGGTGCCAGAATGATGAGTGGTAATTCAGATAAGCATGACGAGTTGGAAAGAGTGATCAGCAAATTTGTGAATAGAGAAGATACGATGTTATTGAATTTCGGCTACCAGGGTATCATGAGCTGTATCGATGCACTGGTGAATCGCCGTGATGTAATTGTCTATGATGCAGAAGCACATGCCTGTATCGTTGACGGTACAAGATTGCACATGGGGCACCGTTATGCATTTAAACACAATGATATTGTTGATTGCGAAAAACAATTACACAGAGCAAAAGAATTAGCGGCAAAAAATGGCGGTGGTATTCTAGTGATCACTGAAGGCGTTTTTGGAATGGATGGTGAGCAGGGGATCTTAAAAGAAATTGTTGCGCTGAAAAGAAAATTCGAATTCAGGTTATTGATAGATGATGCACATGGCTTTGGTTATATGGGCCCAACAGGCGCCGGCGCTGATGAAGCGCAAGGTTGCCAGGATGGGGTTGATCTTTATTTTTCAACTTTTGTAAAAAGTATGGGAAGTATCGGTGCATTTATCAGCGGACCAAAAAATGTATTGAAATACTTACGCTACAATACCCGCTCTCAGATCTTTGCCAAGAGCTTACCATTGATGATCGTAGAAGGGATGTTGACGCGCATGGAAATGGTAAAAAGCATGCCTGAGCTCAGAGAAAAATTATGGCACAATGTACGCCGCTTACAAAATGGCTTGAAAGAAAGAGGGTTTGATATTGGCAGCACTAATTCTCCTGTTACACCAATATTCATGAAAGGTGATATTCCTGAAGCAACGCAGATGGTAATGGACCTTAGAGAGAACTATCGTATTTTTTGTTCGATAGTAGTATACCCTGTTATTCCTAAAGGAGATATTATTTATCGCCTTATCCCAACTGCCTCTCATAGCGATGAAGATATTGACCTTACATTAAAAGCTTTTGAAGAAACGAAAAAGAAATTAGATGTAGGAGATTATAAAGCCGCTAATATTCCTGATATGGCAGAAAAATCATTCAAATAAATTCAGATCCCATTTGTATAAAATGGGATTTTTTTTACTGCTACTATGAGAGCATACAAGAAAATATTTTTTATTATTTTATTTCTGCCATTTACATCAATGGCCTGGGGAGTGCAAGGGCACCGCATTGTAGGACAAATAGCAGAAAGCTATTTAACGCCCAAAGCAAAACAAGCCATTCAGCAAATATTAGGGAATGAGTCTATTGCGATGGCAAGTAATTGGGCTGATCTTATAAAATCTGATAGCAGCTATAGTTATTTAACGCCCATGCATTATATCGATCTTCCAGATGGGTTGAGTTATATACAGCTGAAAGAATATTTATCAAAAGATACTGCGGCAAATGTGTACACCGAATTGAATTTTTTAATAAAGCAATTGAAGAGTACTATTCTTCCGAAGGAAAAGCAGATCATGTACCTGCGCTTATTGATCCACCTGGTAGGTGACATACATCAGCCAATGCATGTAAGCAGGGCAGCAGATGAAGGAGGCAATAAAATAAGGTTGATGTGGTTCAGAGAACCAACTAACCTGCATGCAGTATGGGATGAAAAATTAATAGACTTTCAACAATTGAGTTATACCGAATATGCTGCTGCTATCAATTTTTCAACTTTGGCAGAAAGGCAATCCCTGCAAAAAGCACCGGTGAGCCAATGGTTATACGAATCAAACCAGATCGCAGAAAAATTATACAGCGAGATAGATCAGAATGAACAAAAATTAAGCTACCGCTATAATTATGATCATATTGCTATACTAAATAATCAATTACTTAAAGCAGGTATACGGTTGGCAGGATTGCTGAATGAAATATTTGGATAATATGGCATTGATCAGAAAAATAAAAAGCCTGTAGTTTTTGCTACAGGCTTTGTCATTATAGATGTCAGAATTATTTATCTGTGATCGCCGTGATGAAAATGATGATGGTGGTGATGATGGTATGGAGGATTGCCTTCATTTGAAGAGCCCTGAGCCATAGCAAAACCCGTAACTCCAAGAACCAGTACGATCGCTAGTATTACTTTTTTCATAGCAAATTGTTTTTAATGATGTAAAAATATTGTACTTCAATTTACAACAATTTTATTTGAATCACTGATTTTCAGGTATGTTTATTTAAAAGGGAACTATGTAAGATGAGCGGTACTAGTTGTTGCAAATGTCCTGTATCATTTTACCATTTTGCAGAAAATGTTTTTGAAAAATCTACAAAAGTTTCTGTTTTGTAAGCACCGCTACCAAAAAATTCCAATGGCACTTCAAATTCATTAGGTTTTAAATAACCTGGTAATGGCGCAGGCTGTGTATTGATATCAGCAATAAAAACCGTTGTAGGAAAACTCATTTGTCCGTTCAGTAAATAAGCTGCAAATCCGTTGGCTTTGTATTCGGGTTTATATACATACCTGTTTCCGCCCCATGCGATCGTATCTCTTGTTTCCGCGTCTAATTTTACAGCATAATAATGTGTGTTGATATAATTAGCAACGCTATCGTTAGTGTAGGTCTCTTTCTCCATTACCTTACACCAGCTACACCAGCTTGTGTATACATCCACTAAAAAAGGTTTAGGATTTGTCTGGTATTCTTTTTGTGCTTCTGCAATAGTGATCCAATGGATACTATTCTCTTTAGGAGCGGTAATAAATGATCCTGCTATCATCACGATCAATACAAGAATAAATAAGTAGGCAATCTTTTTCATACAGCAATTGTTTAGTAGCTTAGACACTTAATTTAAGCGCAAATTAATGCATAAAATTGTAGTAGCAATAACCGGCGCAAGCGGGGCCATTTACCCCAAGGTATTATTAGATAAACTACTGGCTATAAAGAGTCAGTGGAGCGAGCTTTCCGTTGTTTTAACAGAAAATGCCAAGCTGGTATGGCAAACAGAACTAGATAATAAAGGGTACGAAAATTACCCGGCAAAATTCTTTACCCAACAGGATTTCAATGCACCATTTGCATCAGGCTCGGGCCAATACGATATCATGATAATTATCCCCTGCAGTGTAGGAACTTTAGGCAGGATAGCAGGAGGGATTAGCAATGACCTCATCACAAGGGCAGCAGATGTTGTTTTGAAAGAAAGAAGAAAACTGATCTGCGTGGTTAGAGAAACACCTTATAATCTTATCCATATAAAAAATATGGAAACGGTAACACTGGCAGGAGGGATCATTTGTCCGGCAACGCCTTCTTTTTATAGCAAGCCAACAACTTTTGAAGAATTAGCTGCAACAGTGGTTGATAGGGTGCTTGACCTTGCAGGATTTACGATCGATACGTATCGTTGGAATACAACCCCCTGCCCCCCTGAAGGGGAGATTTAAAAATTCGCTGAATTTCGATCTTTATTCTATTTAAGAAGTATGTGCTTGTAAAATAAAATGGTAGAGCTCGCTCTACCATTTGAAAATATCTTTAAAACTATTTTTACTTTTCAATCTCCCCTTCAGGGGGGCAGGGGGTTACTTACCTCAAATCAACTACATCCGTTCCCGGATATTTTTTCTCATCAAATACAAAAACATCATCCGCTATCGGCGTTGTTGTATTCATATTACTAACTGAGTAGGTATATCTTTCACCCGTTTTTTCAAATATTTTAGTGCTTACAATAGTTTTGGTGGCTTTGTCCACGTCAATTACTACTTTAAAGAATGTCTTCGTCTTATCCAGAGGAGTTAATTCAACTTCTTGTAAGGTCTTTCCGGCAACTACTTTGTCATCATTTAATTTATACAGAAATTCTTTATCATAAGAATCATCTGCAAATATTTTTTGCGGTGTGAGCGTATTAGCTGTTGGATCTACTTTTGTAACAGTTAACTCTTTTGATGAAGCATCATAAGTAGAAGTAGTGGTACCATCAGAATATATTTCCTGTCCGGTGATACTGATCCTGTATTTAATGCCTTTCATATACAATGTGCCGGATTTCGAACCCAGTATTTTCCCCGCAGCACTTTCTATCTTCAATGTAAATTTTGCCTGTACAGATTTGTACGTTTTAAATTTAGTAGTAACGGCATCCAATAATTTTTTAGCATCGGGGTCATTTTTGCCTTGTGCTGAAACTGAGCCTATCGCGATCGTAAGAAAAAATAGACTGTACAATATTATCTTCATTGTTATTTGTTTGATGAAATTCGCCTTTTATTCAGTGGCAAAGATAGTAGAATAGATGAGTTATCTAATAGAAACCCGGTCTAAAGGAGTGTTAATAAAGATTTCTGATTTTCGATGTCTGATCTCAAATGTACGATGTAAAAACATCATATATCATAAATCAGACATCAGCAATAATTATATCGTTTCGTTGTGTAAGACACCTGTTTTTACTGCATTTCTTTGCTCAGCAAATTCTTTTGCCGCTTTAATGAAATTTACAAAGATCGGTTGAGGGTTCTCTACCGTGCTTTTTAATTCAGGATGATATTGCACACCGATAAAGAATGGATGGTTAGGTAATTCTACCACTTCAACCAACCCGGTTGCTGGGTTTTTCCCGCTGGCGATCATGCCGGCATTTTCAAACTGCTCTAAATATTTATTATTGAACTCCCAACGATGACGGTGTCTTTCGCTGATAGGAGAGTGCCCGTAGATCTTATAAGCCAAAGTACCTTCTTTTAAAGTACACGGATAAGCGCCTAAACGCATAGTGCCGCCTTTTACTGTTACTTTTTTCTGTTCTTCCATCAGATCGATCACAGGATTTTTTGTATCCGCATCCATTTCTGTAGAATGCGCATCTTTTAATCCCATTACATTTCTTGCATATTCAATTACTGCCATTTGCATTCCTAAACAGATACCGAAGAACGGTAGTTGATTTTCTCTTGCATATTTTACGGCAATGATCTTTCCTTCCACACCACGCATACCAAAACCTGGTGCAACTAATAAACCATCAAGTCCGCCAAGCTTTTCAGCTACGTTCTCATCGGTAATATATTCGCTATGGATATTGACTATTTGTACTTTGCATTCGTTCATCGCGCCAGCGTGTACAAAAGATTCCAATATTGATTTATAAGCATCTTGTAATTCAATATACTTACCGATCAACCCGATACTTATTTTACTGGTAGGATGTTTTAATTTTTCTAAGAACTCTTTCCACTTGGTTAATTCAGGAGCAGCATATCCGTTGATCTGTAATTTTTTCAATACAATGATATCCAGGTTTTCCTGTAACATTTTTATAGGCACCCTGTAAATACTGCTGGCATCCATTGCTTCAATAACGGCTTCTGTCTTAACATTACAGAACAATGCGATCTTCTTTTTAAGATCAGCGTTCAATGGCCTTTCTGTTCTGCAAACAATAATATCAGGATGTATACCATTTTCGCTCATCAGCTTTACACTGTGTTGCGTTGGCTTGGTTTTTAATTCGTTCGCTGCTTTTAAATAAGGGATCAATGTTAAATGCACTACCAGGCAATCTTCTTCAGGCATTTCCCATTGTAGCTGACGAACAGCTTCAATAAAAGGAAGTCCTTCGATATCACCTACTGTTCCACCGATCTCAGTCAATACGATATCGTATTCGCCGGTTTCACCAATGGCCAATATTCTGCGTTTGATCTCATCCGTTATGTGAGGAATAACCTGTACCGTTTTGCCCAGGTAAGCGCCTTCTCTTTCCCTGTTGATCACCGTTTGATAAATCCGTCCGGTCGTTACGTTATTAGCCTGAGAAGTAAATATATTTAAGAACCTTTCGTAGTGGCCAAGATCAAGATCCGTTTCTGCCCCATCTTCCGTAACAAAACATTCGCCATGTTCGTAAGGGTTCAGTGTTCCCGGGTCAACATTAATATACGGATCCAGTTTTTGAATAGTTACCCTTAATCCTCTTGCCTGTAATAATTTAGCAAGAGACGCAGCAATGATCCCCTTTCCTAAAGAAGAGGTAACGCCACCGGTAACAAAAATATATTTAGCCATAATCGATAAGTTTAAAATTTCTTTTTATGTCTATCGGTCAAAATAAAAAACAAAACATGTCACCATCGTTGTTTAAACATCAACGATCAGACAGGCAATTCGAAAAAAAATCTTGTTAATTAATTTTAACCCGATATTAATGACCAGCGGAACTCACATACTCGGGAAGAATAGAAAAAAATCCGTGCGGTCATGTAAAGGTACAACGAAAATTTCGGTGGATGAAATTTCATTGACCCTTTGTTGAAAAGTTGGGGGAAAATGCCGCAAAAAACTCATTTATTTAGCGTTCTCCAATATCTCAAATTCACGGGAAATTGATTCCCCGTTCTCATCTACCAAAGTGATGATATGCTTGCCTGGCGTGGGGCTGATAGCTATTTGATGAAAATTGGTAGTGGTTGTAATATATTCATCATCAAGGCTCCAGAATATTTTTGTAGAAGCTTTTCTATGCGCCGCGGTAAAAACGGTTTTCCCCCGCTGCCCGTTTATTTCCAGCGGCACATAAATTTTAGCATCGGGCTGTGGATAGATAAGGTCCATTTGCTTACCCGTTTCTGACAAATCGCAATCTGACCGGAAAGGAGGCAATGGTTTATAATCGTGATTTTTTTGTTTATAGTACCATTCCATTGAAGGCGTTAATACATACCAGCTTTTATTGATCATATTCGAAGGCGCTTCACAATTACCATTTACCTGGTAATTACCCGTTGCATCTAAATGGATCATTTTATGGTAATTGCACAAAGGCGCTTTGTATCCGTTTACAGGAACCATGATGGTATCAACATCCGGACAATCAATATTTGCCCGGTAACCACTTTCTCTACAAACGGGAATAAAAGCAAAATTATTTTCCGGCGATCTGAACCAGGGAGATGCAGGCAGTTGTCTGAAAATATCAAACATGATCGGAGCAGCAGTTTGCACGCCAATTAATCCGGGTCGGCCTTCACCATCAGTATTGCCCACCCAAACGGCTACCACATATTTAGGCGTTACGCCAATTGCCCAGCCATCTCTGAAACCAAAGCTGGTACCCGTTTTCCACGCTACTTTTTGTGATGAATTAAATTCTTGCCACAAGCCTTCTTCGCCGGGGCGCATTACTTCCTGCATTGCCTGGAATGTGAACCAGATAGCAGTTGCATCAAAAAAATTCACAGCAGTGTTTGGATCCTGGATATTGTTTTTTGAATTCTCATTACAGTAATTAGGTGCATGAAAATCAGCCGACATTGCTAATCCTTTATTTTTATTTTGATGATTCAATGTTCTTGCCATACTTGCATACACGCCAGCGATATCCCACATCTTTACTTCACTACCACCTAATATCAATGCTAATCCATAATTATCTGCAGGTTTATCTAAAGTGGTAATGCCGCATTGTTTTAATACATCATAAAAACGCTGGTATTTATATTGCTGTAATAATTTTACCGCAGGAATATTTAAAGAACGTGCCAATGCCTGTGATGCAGGCACAGCGCCATCATAACCAAGGTCAAAATTTTTCGGTGCATAACCGCCGATCTGTGTAGGAATATCGGGGATGATAGAATTGGGTAAGATCGATCCGTCGGTCAGCATAGCTGCGTATAACATTGGTTTTAATGTACTACCCGGACTTCTCGGCGCTTTTATCACATCCACATCGCTTTCCATATCAGGATTTTGTTTATCTATTACATTGCCAACATAGGCCAATGTGTTTCCTGTCTCAACATCCAATACCAATGCGCAGGTATTATTAATGCCATTTCCTTTTAAAAGAGTATGGTGCTGGTTTAAAATATTGATCACATTTTTTTGCAATTCAAGATCGATCGTGGTTTTTATTTTTGTTGCAGTTGCCGGATCTTCTTTTTTCAGGTCTTCTTTAAAGCGTTGTAATAAATGCGGCGCATATTGTGGTAATGGCAATGGCTCGCCCGGTAATGGTTCCAGCTTTGCCAGATCACAAGTTGTTTGATCAATGGTTTTGTTGGCAACTAATTTATCGAGGAGTTCATTTCTTTTCTTTAAGAGCACATCTCTGTTTTTTCCGGGATGAACTAATGCGGGAGCATTGGGTAGTACCGCTAATGCAGCCATTTCGCCCCAGCTTAATTTGCCCGAGCTTCTTCCAAAATAACGCCAGGAAGCTGCATCCAGGCCAACAGTATTGCTACCGAAAGGAGCGTAAGACGCATACAAAGCCATGATGCTTTTTTTAGAGTAGGAGCATTCTAACCTAACGGCTTCAATACTTTCAATTAATTTTTGCCAGAGATTTCTTTTGGCTTTATTCCTGCTTAAGCGGATAACCTGCATCGTTAGTGTGCTGCCGCCTTGTACAACTGTTTTATGCTTGATATCTTTTTCAATGGCCCTGCCCATCGCAATTACGTCAACGCCGGGATGTGTATAAAATCTTTTATCCTCAAAAGTGGTAATGCATTTGATAAATTTATCGGGCACATTATCATTGTAAGGGAAACGCCATTGTCCGTCTGTTGCAATAGACGCATCTAATAAATTACCATCCCTATCTTCAATAACATAACTGGTAGGTACGTTAAATAATTTGGCAGGTAATGATAACCAAAACCAAATAAATAAGATCAATAGAATGCCCAACACAATTTTAGTACTGCGTTTGGTATTTTTTATTTTATTTACTATCTGTACAAAAAAATTCACTGAGATCATTTTAGTTCCGTAGGAACGTTATATTAATAAAAAAAATGAAACAAACCATTGAGCTCCGTTAGGAGCGACATAAGCTGTCGCTCCTAACGGAGCTCAATAATAAATAATTGTTGCTACTAATATGCCGTTCCGATGGAACTGTAAAAAACAATTTATTTAAGACTAACAATTACTGCACAACAACCTGGATCCATCTGCCATTCACACCTGCGGTAATAGAATTATCATACATCGCTTCGCAGAAAGTGCCCGGTAAAAAATACCTGCCTAAGTAGGATGCATTTAATTGCACATAATACGTAAGTGTTTTGCCGCCATCGATATCAAAATAAGTATAGATCCTGTCATCACGAATATCCTGGTAGTCTGATGGGGATGATTGGAAGCTCCCTTCTCCATCCATCATTCTTGTATTTAATATTTCCCAACCACTAGGGAATATTTGTGATAAAGCCATCTGCGTATAATCGCCACGTTTACCCGGATTTTTGATCGTTACTTTCTCAATAAAATCTGTGCCCTGCGTTAATGAGCTAACATCAACAGGAGATCCATTTTGTGCTATATAACTAACATTCATCGATAACACAGCAGGATTATTATTGACATGCAGGTCACTTCCTGCCAAAGGTTGTCCTTGTGTTATTACCCTTACATACAATGCATTGTTGCCCTTATTACTGACAGTAACATTTGTACTGCCATTTTTTACATCAACAGGAGTTTGCGAAAAATAAGAGGCCGAATTAATGTTTGTTGTTTTACCCCCAATATTCTCACTCACCATAATTTTTGCTCCGGAAGGGTTTTTACCACAATATTCTGCGATGGCTACCAGCGAGTAAGCTGTTGTCTGTGTACTGTACCAATCATCCTGAGATAATTTGGCTGCAATGGTGGTTACTAATTCCGCGGCTTGTGTTCGTCTGCCCATTAGCGTTAGTGTCTCCAATACCATTGCCTGGTCGCGTAGGTCAGATCCAAACGTAAAGCCCGGCGAATAACGCGCACTGAACGTTGTAGGCAAACCACTGATAAGGCTTAAGGCCACATTATCCTGGCCAACCAATTTATAAGCTGCCGCCAGGCGCCATTTGGCTTCCGGAGAAAGGTATTTGAATTCTTTCAAACGGTTCATAGCACCCAGCTCTGGAGCTTTTGCCAGTGCTAACAAAAATAACCGGTATGATTGCATAAGATCGCCACCATAAAAATTAGTTGAAGAAGGCGCCCAGTCATTTGCTTTATTGCGTTCGTATGCTTTCCATTGCTGGATCATGGCATCGCTTACGCTATAACCTCTTGCCTTTGCTTCCAATAAAAAATGACCGGCATAATTTGTTCCCCACTCATCGCTTTCGCCTTCATCCGGCCAATAGCTAAAGCCGCCATCATTGCGTTGAAAATCCTGTATCTTAATAATACCTGATCTTATATTTCTATCTATCTCCGCTTTTCTATAATCATCCAGGTCGGTTAATTGATTTAATACCAACTGCGGGAATATCGCAGAGGTTGTTTGTTCAATACAGCCGTAAGGATATTCGATCAGGTAATCCAATCTCTTTTGAAGATTCATTGGCGGCACGCTTGATATTTCTAGAGTAGCCTTACTTGTTGCGGCTACACCAATTGGTGCGGCAATAACAGTCCATTGTTCATTCGCTGATAATAGCTTTTGTGTAACGCTTGTTACCGGTGGATTTGGATTACGAATGTCCAATTCAATATCGCAATCTGCTTTTTCGCTGCCACTTGTTGCTGAAACTTTTACTTTACCAATGCCGATATTTTGTTTTACGCTTACATCAAAATAAACCTGTTGTTCGCCAGGCTCTGTAAAACTTACGGTCTGTGTAGAAGAACCTACCACATCAAGGAATGGGTTTGATTGTAAAGAAACGGTTACGTCTTTTACATTTTTATCCATCGCAAAAACCGTTACCGGTAATTTGATGGTTTCTGTCGGACCAAGAACCCTTGGCATTGTGGCCAATATCATCAATGGCTTTTTAACCGTTACTGTTTTTTCTGTATTACCATAACTGCCATGATCAGCCGCTACAACCATTGCCCTTACAGAGCCGATGTATTGTGGCAAGGTGAAATTATGTGTCTGGCTTTCTCCTTCATCCAAATGAAACGGCCCAAGGTATTGAACAACCGGTTTAAAGCGGTTAGCCTTTTTTTGTTTAGCCGGCCCCGCGTCCTGATCACCACCTATTGTTAATATCCTATCGAGATCTCCGCCCCATGCGCCTATCACGTAATCATACAGGTCCCAGCATTTAACACCCAATGCTTCTCTTGCATAAAAATAACTGTGTGGATCAGGCGTTTTAAATTTTGTAAGGTCTAATAAACCTTCATCAACGATCGCGATACAATAGGTCATTGCCTTGCCATCCTTTTCACTAACGGTAATGGATGATTGCTGTTCGGGCTTGATAGTAGCCGGCATATCGATCACCGGATTTAAGATCGTGTTTTTGTCTTCTACAAAAATTGGTATCACACCATACATCCTAATCGGGAGGTCATTGATCGTTTGTGCATGCGGTTGTAATAGACTAACATTCACATAAACATTAGGAGACATAATTTTATCTGTCGTGAATTTTACGGTGGTTTGCCCTTGTTCCGTTTCGGCCCAAAATGTTTTCAGGATCTTTGTGCCGGATTCAATGCTGATCAAAGCCCTGCCACCTTTGCTGCTTGGAATGGTAAGCGTTACATCATCACCTACATTATATTTTTGTTTATCCGAGGTGAATGATAACATCGATGCGGCAGTTGGATCATCCATATCATTCCTGCTCTGCCATCCTGCTTCATCTAAATATAAAACCTGCCCGGTTGTATGGCCACTTTTCGGGTCTTTTACTAATACTAAATACCTTCCCCACTGGTTATCATCAACTTTAAAATCCCATGTTCCTTTACCATCATTTAATTGAACGGTTTCTTTCTTAATCAATTTATTATACTGGTCCTGCGTAAAGTTGCTTAAGCTTTCGCCGCTATTATCCCACCACCAGCGCCATTGAATTTTATAGAACTGTACTTGCACATCTGTTTCTCCAGGGATCAGTTTTCCTTTACTATCCACATCAACAATTTGTGCGGTCTGTTTTTTATTAGTTAACAAGAAGCCCCATGTTTTATCGCCCTCAGGTAATTTTATACCTGCGTAGCTTGTATACGGACTGTAAGGAAGCGTTACATTATCAATACTAAAAGCGCCACCCGGCTCAAATACTTTTACCAGCATATTCGCATTTAACATACCCGGCGCATTATCATCAATATCAAAATCAGGTTTAACGGTTGCATTACCATCTGCATCTAATGTGCCATCAAACATTGTCTTTGTTTGAGTAGAGTAGGTGCCTGTTGGGTTATCAAAACTATAGCCATCAAATCCTTTGAAAGTTGTTGTTGTAGCGTATAAGGATACATCAATTTTTGCTTTCAGGTTTTTTGCCGGTGTGCCAAATAACCATTTAGAAGAAAGTGTTCCTGTCGTTGCGGCATTTTTCTCCATCATCGAGTCGCCAAAATTCAGGTCGATCTTTAACCGGTTAGGCATGATGGTTTCTACCTTGATCGTTTTTTCGAAAGTAGCACCACCTACTTTAATTTTTACATTCCAGTTACCTGTTGGCGCACCCTGATCCGTTACCGTTTTAAAAACATTGAAACCATCGTTGGCATTATGTTGTACAATGCGTTTGTATAATTGCCCTTGCGGATTGTATAAATTAAAATCAACAGGGATATCACTTGGTAATTTATTCTCTTTGTCTTCTACAATACAATTGATAAATAAAGAATCGCCCGGGCGCCAAACGCCACGCTCACCAAAAATGAATCCTTTGATGCCATTTACAACATCTGCACCGCCAACATCAAAACGACTTAACGGCAATGTACTTTCATCATCTAATTTTAAATAACCTTTTTCTGCTGCTTTTTTAGCAACAAGCAAAAATGGTTTTTCTTTTAGATCGAATGTGGCAAAGCCATCATTATCACTTGTAGCTTTCCCGATCACCTGTTGTTGGTAGTCCAATACTTCCAGGTCAACACCCGACATCGGATCTGTTGATATAATATCAGATACTGCCACCTGGAAAGAATTATTAGCGCCACGTTTTGCTGTCAGCCCGATATTTGACGCTAAAATATTTCTTACGGCCCAACGATCTTTATTATAATAAGATTTATAACATGGGTCATCTTTATGATCCCAATCATACCCATAAGGGTAATCGGTGCTGTAGCGATTCCAAAAATCATCGTTATCATCTAAGCCGCTACCGCTTGCATCTCCGCTCGATCCATCATCTTCTTCATCGCCTGATCCTTCAATAGTAGATTTACTAGTTGTGTCTGCAGTGTGACAAGCATACACAGAATATGCAGGCCTGAACCCGATCACAACACGATAGATAGCGCCGGGTTGTGTTTTTATAAATTTGTCAATATCTAAAGAGAAATGTTGTTTTTTATGAAGATCCAAGGTCTTGTCATCATCCAAACGCAAAGTTTTTTCAACAATTGGTTTAGCAACGCGACGAAGCTCATCATCTCCACTCATATCATTGTTCTGCAAAAATTGCGGTACATCACTTTCAAATATCTGGATGATGCTGATATCAACTGCTTTTAAATTGATCGCTTCAAAAGGCAATAGTAATTTGCCCGAGTTAGGCAAAATATTTCCGCGCCCCTGGATTTTTACAGAAGGCATTCTGTTCTCGAAAAATATATTAGCTGTAAATGCCTGGCTCAATGTGTTGCCCCAAACATCTTTTATACCTGTATTTACATTGGCTGTAAAACTCCCGTCTAATTTGTCGCTGGTATATAATTTTATTTCGCTACCGTTGATCGTATAACTAAGATCTGATTGATCCGAAATACCGATCAAGCCTGTGAATTCTTGTCCGATTGCAATAGGGTCACTGAACTGGATAGACGCATATTGTTGCACATCATTCATCCCAACAATATTCAACACTTTAAAATCGCCTACGGCAGGCACTTCAAAATCTTTTTTATCTGCGATAGCAACATTCAATGGTTTGCCATCCCAGCTTAAGGATACAGAAGATGCATCGCTGCCTCTTGTAATGCCTTCCACGGTGAAGTTGTGGAGCTTGGTAGCCTCGTTATGCTGCCAGTTTATTTTTAGTGATGCGCCGTTTTGTGTTGCGGTTAATAATTGTTCTACAGTTGCAGATGCTTCTATATCGGCTGTTTCAATTTGTCCGAGTAATATCATTTTATCTTTTGCACTCGTGCTACGCAAACCATAATCGGTTACTTTAAAAGCCGGCTTAAGCGTTTGCACATTAAAATTAAAAGTGGCAAAACTATCCGGCACTTTAGTCACGTTGCCTAATTTAAAAGAGATCTCATATAATTGATCGGGCTCTAAATTCTTTTCCGGTTTAAATTCTATTGTTCTTGCATCAACCCATGTAGCAGTTCCATTCACTGATGGAGAAAAATCAAACACTGATTTATCTACCACTTCGCCTACTGCGTGTGTTGTAGGTACATCATCTGCCAGTTCAATTTTTATGGAAGCTGTTTTTGAAATAACACCTGATGTGTAGGCATCGATGTATTTTGCATAAGCAGGGTCTACACTGAACCATTTCTTTTTTGTTTTACAAGAAGAGAATGTTACAGCAGTGCATACAATAGCAAATAAAAAAGCGATCTGTAGCTTTTTTAAGCGGAAACCGGGATAGGAGTTCATGTGAGTAGAGTTTGATAGTTGGTGGAATATTGACCTAAAGCAACGTTGTTTTTGCGAGATTTAAGATACAGATTAGTTGGTGAAAATGTTAAATATTTTTTACCTGTTTTTTATGGTTGGTTTTTGCCTCATGCCGGCAGGCATCGTAACTGCAACGCCGCTCCTTTGGCAATTGAAAAAAAGTGCTGCGCACTATTTTTTCTGCCGCGCTGCGCTGGCACCATTCCCAAAGAGGCGGCTTATGCAGTTACTGGTGGAAATTTGGAGTAGGGCAGTATAATGTTGGTTGAGTAATTTACTTTTTAAGCATTTGGGTTGGCTTTGATCAGGATTGAATAATTACCAGACACCCTAACCAACGTGCTACCAACTCTACCAGTTCCTGAGGAAGCGCCTCTTTGGCTACGGTGCAAGCGAAGCGAGCAGACAAAATCATGCGCAGCATGTTTTGGCAGTGGCCAAAGTAGCGCTGGAGAAGGAACGCAGCCCAGCGGCTATGAGCGATCAAAGAGATAAAACCAAAAAGAGCTTATGGTGGAATAAAAAAAGCCTCCGAATAGGAGGCCTTATAACAAGTATGTATTAAGCAATAACCTGGTTACGCAAAAGATCTTCAAAAACATCCCTTCTACGGATCAGTTTAGCCTCGCCATTCTTAACCATAACCTCAGCCGGTTTTAGGCGAGAGTTAAAATTAGAAGACATTTCAAAACCATAAGCACCGGCGTTATAAAACACCAAAAAATCGCCTTCTTTAACTTCGGTCAATTGCCTGTCCCAGGCAAAAGTATCAGTTTCGCAAATGTTACCTACAACGGTGTAAATTCTTTCAGCACCGGTAGTATTGGTGATATTCTCAATTCTATGAAAAGCATCATAGAACATCGGACGGATCAAATGATTAAAACCGCTGTTAACACCAACAAAAACGGTAGCAGTAGTTTGTTTGATCACATTTGTTTTTACAACAAAGTAACCGGATTCACTCACTAAATATTTGCCTGGTTCAAACCATACTTCTAATTTTCTACCGGTTTCTTTTTCATGCTCCTGAAATGCTTCAGATAATTTTTTACCTAACAAGTTTACATCTGTCTCAACATCGCCAGCCTGGTAAGGAACTTTAAATCCGCTACCAAGATCAATGAATTCAAGATCAGGAAAATGTTTAGCCATTTCAAACATCACTTCTAACCCTTGTAAAAAAACATTTACGTCTTTGATCTCACTGCCTGTGTGCATGTGGATACCTGCAACATGAAGTTTAGTAGATTTTACAACGCGTTCAATATGGCGCATCTGGTGAATAGAGATACCGAATTTGCTATCGATATGGCCCGTAGAGATTTTGTAATTTCCACCCGCCATAATATGCGGGTTTAAACGGATACAAACCGGATAGCTATTGCCAAAGCGTGTTCCAAACTGTTCAAGGATAGAAATATTATCGATGTTGATATTTACACCTAGGTTTTTCGCTTCTTCAATTTCCTCAAAATCTACGCAATTCGGCGTGTACAAAATTTGTTTTGGTTGAAAGCCTGCTCTCAATCCTAATTGTACTTCGTTGATGCTTACGCAATCAAGGTTAGCGCCTATTTCGTGCATCCATTTAAGGATGTTAATATTGGTCAAGCTTTTACAAGCATAAAAAAAACGTGCATTGCATCCTTCAAAAGCATGCTTTAATTTATTGTATTGTTCTGCTATTCTTTCTGCATGATATACATAAACCGGTGTGCCAAATTCATTGGCGATGTCAACTAATTGTTGTGGGGTTAATACCTGTGTCATTGTTTTAAATTGTTTGACCGATCGTTTATTTTTTGATCAGCCATTTATAAAAAAGGTTATAAAAAAAGGTATGAAAACATGCTCTTCATACCTTATTAAAATATTGTTCTAATAATTTATGATTCTGAAAAACCGTCCTTGCCTTCTGTTCCATCGTTCTCTACTATTTCGCCTTCTTCTGTAACAGCTAATACAGTTTTAGTTTCTTCTGCTATTGTTATTTGTGGTTCTTCTTCAGGATGAACCACGGTGGCCTTGACTAATTCTTCCATCAGCACTTCATTTATCTTAGGTAAGTCAGACGCGCTGTTGATACCAAAATAATCCATGAAAGATTTAGACGTAGCATATATTAATGGCTTGCCAACTGCTTCTTCATTTCTACCGGCAATTACCACAAGGTCTTTCTCTAATAATTTTTGAACTGCATAATCACAATTCACACCACGTATAGATTCGATCTCGCTTTTTGTTATAGGTTGCTTGTAGGCAATGATAGATAAGGTTTCCATCGAAGCAGTTGACAATCGCTTCAGGAATTTATCGCCATTTAATTGCGCGATCGTTTGGTGGTATTCTTTTTTAGTAAGGAACTGCCAGCCGCCACCGCTTTCTCTCAATTCAAAAGAGTAAAACTCAGCGCTGTACTTTTCACAGATACCTTCAATGGCAGATTCTACCTGGTCCAATGAAGCTTTGTCTTCAATAAAACCAAGGGCATTATTTACCAGGTCAACTAATTCAAGACTAGTCAAAGGTTTGTCGCTGGCAAAAACCAACGCTTCAATATGAGGTATGATCTGAGAAAGTTCCATCTTGTTAATTTGCTAATTAGCTAATCTGCTAATGTGCTAATGAAATACAATAATACTAATATGAATTTAAAAAATTAGCTAATTAGCATATCAGCACATTATCACATTGCTTATCCGTTTAATGCTGCAGCACCACTTACTATTTCTGATAATTCAGTAGTAATGGCCGCTTGTCTTGCACGGTTATAACTAATTTTTAATGATTTCAATAATTCGTTCGCATTGTCACTTGCTTTATCCATTGCTGTCATACGGGCGCCGTGTTCGCTGGCGTTCGCATCTAATACAGCTTTAAATAATTGTGTGTTCAATATTTTTGGCATCAATTCAGTGATCAACGTTTCTTTTTCGGGTTCAAATATAAAATCTGCTTTTTTACCTGCAGTTTTAACAACCTTCTTCACCGGTAAAAATTGTTCATCCACATAGATCTGTGTACCGGCATTTTTAAATTCGCTGTACACTAATTCTACCGCATCAATTTGTTTGGTAGCAAAAGCTTCCATGGCATAATGAGCAGCTGTCTGTACTTTGTCAAAACTTAATCCTGTGAAAATATTCCAGTATTTATCAATTACTTTAAAACCGTTCTTAGCAAAATGCTCGTATCCTTTTTTACCAATTGGTAATATCTGCACATTTCCTTTAGCATCCTGCGCAGCATATTTATCGCTGATCACTTGCTTAGCTAATTTGATCAGGTTGCTGTTATAGCCGCCACATAAACCCCTGTCACTTGTAACAACAATGATCAATACTTTTTCAACCGGTCTTTCAGCAGCCAATGCCACATTAATATCTCCTTCGCTTGTACTAACAATATTGCCCAGCATTTCCTGTAGCTTTTGTGCGTACGGGCGCATTTGTGTGATCGCATCCTGAGCACGGCGCAATTTGGCAGCACTCACCATTTTCATGGCTTTAGTTATTTGTTGTGTGCTTTGAACACTTTTTATCCTATTACGTACCTCTTTTAAAGCTCCTGACATATAATCTATTAGAAATAGTGAATACTATACTTTTGGGTGGCAAAGGTAGGGCAAAAATGGTTAAGGTTTGCTGAGGAAAGCAAAAAGTTAAAAGCAGGGAGTAAAAAGGCAAAATAGTGCTGTTTTGGCTGATTATTAAGCTTTTATGTACGATGTACGATGTTTGACGTACGATGTTTTTTATAAACAAAGAATTAACATGGCTTTTTTAACATCGTACATCGTACATCACACATCCGACATATTAAATTTGTACATTTGCCGTCCTGTCAATTTGACTCTGAAACTATTTCAGCATCATATTTGACATTTGAACCGGAAGATTTAATAAATATATACAATTACAAATTTTATGATAGGGTTTTTAGCAAAAGTATTTGGTGGTAACAAGAGCGAAAAAGACGTAAAACAAATTCGCCCTCAGGTAGAGAAAATTAATCAATTCTTTGCTCAATATCAATCATTGAGTAATGATCAGCTTCGCGATAAAACGCAGGAATTCCGTCAACGTATCAAACAACATTTGAACGAGATCGACGAAAAGATCAGTAGCAAACAATCGGAAGCTGAAGGCTTGCCTGTTGATGACATCGCTGGCAAAGATCTTATCTATCAGGAAGTAGATCTTTTGAAGAAGGATAAGAACAAACAGATCGAAGAAATTTTAGAAGAGATATTACCCGAAGCATTTGCAGTGGTAAAAGAAACGGCTAACCGTTTTAAAAATAATACTTCACTGGAAAGTACGGCTACAGAACTTGATAAAAAGTTAGCGGCTAAAAAATCACATATCAAAATAAGCGGAGATAAATCTGTCTACGCAAATACCTGGATCGCCGGCGGCGGACAAGTTACCTGGAACATGTTGCACTATGATGTGCAGCTGATAGGTGGTGCTGTTTTGCATTCGGGAAAGATCGCCGAAATGGCAACGGGTGAAGGTAAAACTTTGGTAAGTACACTACCCGCTTACTTAAATGCATTAGCAGGTGAAGGCGTTCATATTGTAACAGTGAATGATTATTTGGCAAAACGTGATAGTGAATGGAACGGCCCGATATTCGAATGGTTGGGTGTTACGGTGGATTGTATTGATAAGCATGATCCAAACAGTGATGCGCGCCGCGATGCCTACAATGCCGATATTACTTACGGTACCAATAACGAATTTGGTTTTGATTACCTGAGGGATAATATGGTGCACAACCCAGATGAAATGGTACAACGCAAACATCATTTTGCGATGGTGGATGAGGTGGATAGCGTTTTGATCGATGATGCAAGAACGCCGTTGATCATTAGCGGACCGGTTGGACATAGCGATAACACACAACAGTTCTTCGACCTTAAGCCTCGTATCGAAAAAATAGTTGACGCACAAAGAAAAGCAGTCAACCAATATTTAATTGAAGCAAAGAAAAAAATAGCCGAAGGGAATGATGATCCTAAAGATGGTGGTCTGGCTTTAATGCGTGCCTATCGTGGCTTGCCAAAGAATAGTGCGTTAATTAAATTTTTAAGTGAACCGGGCATCAGGGTTAAGTTACAAAAGAGCGAGAATTATTACCTGGCAGATCAGCAAAGAGAAATGGGGAAAGTGGATGAAGAATTATACTTCCACATTGATGAAAAAAATAACAGCGTTGACCTTACAGATAGAGGGATCAATTTGATCACCGGCTCTGGGGAAGATCCTGAATTTTTTATCATGCCCGACCTTGCTACCAAGCTGGCTGAAATAGATAAAAATTTTGCCGGTGCTGATGAAAAATTACAAGCTAAAGAAGCATTATTGACTGAGTACTCAGTTAAAGTAGACCGTATACATACCGTACAACAATTATTAAAAGCCTATACTTTATTTGATAAAGATGTGGAGTATGTTGTAATGGATGGGGCTGTAAAAATTGTTGATGAACAAACAGGCCGTATCCTTGATGGGAGAAGATACAGCGATGGCTTACATCAATCTATCGAAGCAAAAGAAAATGTAAAGATCGAAGCTTCTACGCAAACATATGCTACGGTTACTTTACAGAACTATTTCCGTATGTACCACAAATTAGCTGGTATGACGGGTACAGCAGAAACCGAAGCGGCTGAATTATGGGACATCTATAAATTAGATGTAGTAACCATTCCTACAAATATTGTTGCTGTCCGTAGAGATGAACAAGACCTTGTTTATAAAACGAAGAGAGAAAAATATAAAGCTGTTATTGACGAAATAGAAAATTTACGCAATGCAGGCAGACCAACATTGGTTGGGACAACATCTGTAGAAATAAGTGAATTATTGAGCAGGATGTTGAAACAAAAAAATATTCCACACAATGTATTGAATGCAAAACAACATGCTAAAGAAGCACAGGTAGTTGCAGAAGCCGGGTTAGCCGGTGCCGTTACTATTGCTACTAATATGGCTGGTCGTGGTACAGATATTAAACTTGGCCCCGGCGTTAAAGATGCAGGCGGTCTGGCTATTGTTGGTACAGAAAGACATGAGAGCCGCCGTGTGGACAGACAGCTTCGTGGCCGTTCCGGTCGTCAGGGAGATCCTGGTAGTACGCAATTCTTTGTTAGTCTGGAAGATGACCTGATGCGTATGTTCGGTAGCGAACGTATTGCGTCGATGATGGATAGAATGGGTTACAAGGAAGGTGAAGTGATACAACATAGCATGATCTCTAAATCAATTGAACGTGCACAGAAAAAAGTAGAAGAAAATAACTTTGGTATTCGTAAGCGTTTGTTGGAGTATGATGATGTGATGAACAAACAACGTAACGTAGTGTACAGCAAACGTAACCATGCTTTGTTTGGTGATCGTTTGGCGTTGGATCTTGATAATGCGTTCTATTCTGTTGCAGACGGTTTGATAAATACATTCAGAGAAAGTAACAGCTACGAAGATTTTAAACTGGCTTGTATCATGAACTTTGGTATTGATACCACGATCACTCAGGAAGAATTAGCAAAAGAGCATGTACAAACTTTAGCAGAGAAATTGTACAATGAAGCTAAATCAAATTACAACCGTAAAGCAGCAACAATAGCTACTGAGACTTTACCGATCATAAAAAATATCCGTAAAGAACAAGGGCCGAATATTGAAAATGTATCGGTGCCGTTCACTGATGGCAAAAAAGGAATTCAGGCATTGGCGAATATTGATAAAACAATATCATCTAACGGAGCTGAATTGCCAAATGCATTAGAACGCGGTATTACATTGGCGTTGATCGATGATGCATGGAAAGAACATTTAAGAGCGATGGATGACCTGCGCCATAGTGTACAGACTGCAGGCTATGAACAAAAAGATCCGTTGGTTATTTATAAGATAGAAGCATTCGGCGCATTTAAACAAATGGATGATGAAGTGAACAGAAATATTGTAAGCTTCTTATGTCATTGTGCAATGCCGGCTGAAGATAAAAATACGATCAGGGAAGGCAGGGAGAAAAAAACAGACATGAGCAAAATGCGCGAACGTAAAGCGGAATTTGCAGGCGCCGGTCCTGAATATGCTTCGCAAGAAAATGAGTACAACGATCCAACACCTGTTAAGCACGAACCAATAAGGGTTGAAAAAGTACCGGGAAGAAATGAGCTTTGTTATTGCGGTAGCGGGAAAAAATATAAGAACTGCCATGGTAAAGATGCTGCGTAATAGCAGCCGATAATAGTAAAAGGGACCAACATTTGTTGGTCCCTTTTTTATGGAAAGTATTGTTATCTATAATTATAGGTCTAAAGATAACGCTTCTTCTAATAATTTTTTACCTTCTCCATATCGCACATAATATATACTAGACACGTAAGATCTTTTAGTTTTTTCCCATTCCAATTTCATTATATGTCTAGTAAGACGTACCAGCAATTTGTAGTGGCTATCCATTGTCTGAACCAATTCCTTATAATCATTTTCACTTTGTTTCACAGAAGGGATTTTATTGAAAAATCCCATATAGGAATCTAATATTTTTTCAAATTTAATATGCAATGGTTCTTTAGGGTTCAGGTTTAATTTTATCAAATCATGTTTTAAATTTACAATTTTTAAGTGATCGATTAAACTATCAGTTATTTTACTATAATATGATTCTGCATTGTCAGGTATTGCAATTGTTTTTCTTAATCTATCAATAGCTCCAGATATCCCTTCTTTTATTATTAGTGTTGTACATTCAGAAAAAAATTCAGAAGTGAGTTGTTTTAGATTTTCGAGCCATTTAATTCTTGAATTTGTAATATTATTTGATCTTATTTGTTGTAATGTTAATCCACCAGCCGCAAAAACTATTATTAAGGGGAGCCAATCGGTATAAAAATGTTGCATAAATAATTAATAAAGTGTATGAAATTATCCTTCAATGATTTTAATGTAAGCGCTTCCTAAAGTTTCCCACTTTTCAATAACATCAATATACTCTTCAATATAAGTTAGGATTTTGTCGCCGGATTTTGCAAATTGTTTTTTTCTAATCGCTACTGGGAAATTGGAAAGGATTTTAGCCTCATCCAAGCCTGGCAAAAGTTTAGTCGCGATATAATTTAATACATCAATAATGCTTTCGTAATGAAATTTGGCGGAAGGTGGCCTGAAAATAAGCTGCAAAAGAATTCTGCTAAATTCTTTATGGCAAAGAGAGAAAGTGTTTATTGTTAAAGTATTTATATCAGCTTCAATTTTTATTCTTTTTTCTGCTTCTTCAAGATTTATTAAATGAAAATCCATTAATGTTTTTTTGAAATCATGAGGTAGTTCTAAACCTTTTAATTCTTCAATTTTTTCTTGACATAATTCTAAGAAATCCTTAATCTTTTTTAATCGTTCTTGAACATGTATGTTGTGCGCAGCAATATATACGGCTGTGGTTTTATTAATTTTTAATAATTCCTCTAGGCTTTGTTCCGTTTTATTTTTTGCTTTAATAATTATATCTACCAATGTATGACTTTTGACATCTTTTAAAAGATCATCAAATTCTTTTAACCTTCTGTTATAATGTTTAAACATTTCATCTTCGCTGGAATCCATTGGATTTAAATTTATTGCAAATTTCATTGTAATAGTCTTCTCAAAGTAAAACAGGCTTGGCTTTTACGAATATAAGTATTTTCAATAATATTATTTGGTGATTAAAGCCTTTGCACTAAATATTTATTGTAATTTTATCCAATGCAGATCGCCTCTTACATCGACCACACTGTTCTTAAGCCAACCACCACTATTGCAGATATTGAAAAGCTTTGCGCAGAAGCGCTGCAGTATAAATTTGCTGCGGTCTGTGTACCTCCTTTGTATGTAAAAAAAGCAGTTGAGTTGGTAAAAGGCAGTGCTGTAAAAGTAGCAACGGTTATTGGGTTTCCATTTGGCTATTCCGCTGTTGAAGCTAAAGTGGCCGAATTGGTTTTAGCGATTATTGATGGCGTGGATGAACTGGATATTGTAATAAATATCAGTGCCATTAAAAACAACGATTGGCAATTTTTGGCAAATGAAATAAATACCATGATGCCGATCATAAAAAACAAAAACAAGGTTGTTAAGATAATAATTGAAAGCGGTATTTTAACAGACGAAGAGATCATTAAATGTTGCACCTTATATGCGGCGGCCGGAGTTGATTTCATGAAAACCTCTACTGGTCACGCCGAAAAAGGCGCTTCCGTTCATGCGGTGGAACTAATGCGCAGCCATTTAGACACAAATATTCAGATCAAAGCAAGCGGTGGGATAAAATCATATACTTTTGCTAAGCAGCTGATCGATGCGGGGGCTTCACGCATTGGCTGTAGCAGTAGCATTCAAATTGTAAACGAAGCCGCTCAATAAATAAAATAATAGCATGAAGAGTTTTTTGTTATTTATCGCGATACTGATATCAGTTGCTGTTCACGCGCAAGACGTTATTAAAACAGATACGTTAGTTCAAGGAACATTAACAGTTAATAAAGATCCAAGACTTGACGTATTAGCAAAGAACGAAGCAAGTTTTAATGCCACAGCTTCAAGGTCGGCAAAAGGCTATAGGCTGATGGTATTAAATACTAACAATCGTAACCTTGCTATGAGCTTACGTTCTAAATTATTGCAGCGTTATCCTGATCAAAAAGTATACATGAGTTTTCAGCCACCATATATTAAATTGAAATTTGGAGATTTTACAGATGAAGAAACTGCCAATAAATTTAAGGATGAACTGCTCAAATCGAAATTAATACCCGGCAATATTTATGTAGTGCCTGAGATCATTGATTTGCCACCGGCTAATCAGTAGCAAGTCCTAAGTATTAAGTCGCATGAAAGAACAGTATTTCTCTTGCTACTTACTACTAATATCCTGATACTATTTATTTTTAATAAAATACAACAGTGAGCGAAACATTATTACAACAGGTAAAAAAACTGTCGAAAAAATACGCAGATGAATTTATAGAAATTCGTCACCACCTGCATGCTCATCCCGAATTAAGCTATAAAGAATTTGAAACATCAAAATTCATCCAGCAAAAATTAACTGAATTAAAGATCCCTTTCGAAGTAAAAGCAACCACCGGTGTAATTGGTTTGATCAAAGGAAAGAATCCAACAAAAAGAGTAGTGGCGCTTCGCGGAGATATGGATGCATTGCCGATTACCGAAGAAAATAATATTGCTTACAAGTCAACTAATCCGGGTATCATGCATGCCTGCGGACATGATGTGCATACAACCTGTTTATTAGGCGCTGCAAAAATACTGAACGAATTAAAAGACGAGTGGGAAGGAACAGTAAAACTGATCTTTCAACCCGGGGAAGAAAAAAATCCTGGCGGAGCCAGTATATTAATTAAAGAAGGAGTATTGGAAAACCCAGCACCTGAAAGTATTTATGCGTTGCACGTACTCCCAACTTTGGAAGTAGGAAAATTAAGTTTCCGTGGCGGTATGGTAATGGCGAGTGCCGATGAATTGTACATTACTATTAAAGGTAAAGGCGGTCACGCGGCTGCACCACAAAATACAGCAGATACTATTTTGATCGCATCACATTTAATTGTGGCATTGCAACAGGTTATCAGTAGAAATAATAATCCTTTCAATCCGTCTGTATTATCGATCACATCGGTGCAAGGTGGCCATACAACAAATGTTATTCCTTCGGAAGTGAAACTGATGGGCACTTTCAGGGCGATGAATGAAGAATGGCGCTTCAAGGCACATACAATAATAACCAAGCTGGCAACAGACCTGGTGCATAGCATGGGCGGCGAGATCGATCTTACCATTGATGTTGGCTATCCGTTTGTTTTAAATGATGATGCATTAAGCGCGGCGGCCCGTAAAAAAGGCGAGCTATACCTTGGTGCAGAAAATGTAGAAGAAACTGAATTGAGAATGGGTGCAGAAGATTTTGCGTATTACTCTCACAAAATACCCGGTTGCTTTTTTCGGTTAGGTGCCGGCAATAAAGCTAAAGGAATATCAAGCGGTGTGCATACACCTACTTTTAATATTGATGAAAGCGCTATTGAGATTGGAATGGGGATGATGGCGTTTTTGGCAATGGACGGTAAATAATGGATAATTGGTTAATTGATAATGGATAATTTTATTTTTCATCATCTAATTTACTATTGTCTAATTCATCGAATTCTTCTTCATCGTTTTCTGTTTCTACAATTAAGTTGCTTAAACCGAGTAGTGGTATGATCGTCCAAGTTGGATAATCGGTTTTGTTTTCCTGGGCAAATGCATTCGCTTCTACTTCAGTAGAAAAATATTCAACTCTTGCTTCCGCAGTCACCACGTGTGTCGCTTTGTATATAACCATAATTAATTATCAATTATCAATTAACCAATTATACATTCTATTCAAGCACTTTTTCCATCTGCATACTCCTCGAACCTTTTACCAGCAACATCGTATCAGTAAATTTTTGTTGTTGTAGCCAGTCTTTTGCTTCTGTTGAATTGTTGAAGTAGGTGAAATTGTTGACGATCTTATTATAATCACCACCAACCAAAACAACTGCATCCCATTTGTATTTATTGATCAGCGCTACAATGCCTTCATGTTCTTTTAAGCTTTCATTTCCTAACTCTGCCATACCGCCAAGCAGTAATACTTTTTTACGGGCATTCATTTTGGCAAAATTTTCAATGGCAGCCTTCATGCTGGTTGGGTTGGCATTGTAAGCATCTAAAATTATTTTATTACTGCCCTTTTCTATTAATTGTGAGCGGCTGTTAGAAGGAGTATAGTTTTCCAGTGCGGCTTTTATTTTTTCATCCGGCACTTTAAAATATTTACCAACGGCAACAGCAACTAAAACATTCGGTAAATTATATTCGCCTACTAAATTGGTTTTAATGGATGGGCCTTTTTTTATCGATACTTCTAAAAATTCGGTGCTTTTATTGATCGTTCCTACAATATCAGCATCGGTAGTGCCATAACTTATTACTTCATTGATGCCTTTGCTTATTTCTTTTAGATGATCATAATCATTCATGATAAAAACGGTTCCATCATGCGCCCGCAAATAATCGAACAATTCACCCTTGCCTTTTTTTACGCCTTCTTCTCCACCAAAACCTTCCAGGTGCGCTTTACCAATATTGGTAATGATGCCATGTGTAGGCATACAGTAGTCGCAATAACCTTCGATCTCTTTTTGGTGATTGGCGCCCATTTCAATAACGGCTATCTCTGCATCTTTTTGTACTGATAAGATGGTAATGGGTATGCCGATATGGTTATTCAGGTTGCCCTTAGTCGTATAGGTTTTGTAAGTAGTGGAAAGCACTTCATGCACTAATTCTTTAGTGGTTGTTTTGCCATTGCTTCCTGTTATCGCAATAAATGGAATATTGAATTGCTGCCGGTGATATTTCGCTAATTGCTGAAGTGTAGTTAATACATCTTCGGTCTTGATGATTTTTTCATCTGCAGGATCAATAACCTCATCTACAACAGCATAAGAAGCTCCTGCCAGTAAAGCCTGTTTCGCGAAGCTGTTGCCATTAAAGCTTGGCCCTTTTAGTGCAAAAAAAATGTCACCTTTCTTTATTTTTCGGGTATCAGTTTCCACCGAAGGGTGTTGAAGAAAGATCGAGTATAGTTCCTGAATTTGCATGCACCAAAAATAGGGGAAGTTTTATTTTTTAAGATAAGAAAGTTTGGCGGGCTTAAATTCCGCTTAGTTTGTACATTTTCTTGTTAAAAAAGCCGCTATCAGTGTATTTTTAGCTGTAAAATGCCGTACTTAAGGAATCAAAAAGCTTCCTATATTTGCACAAATAATTTTACTTGCTATGTATAAAATTGAAAAGGTATTGTTTAGACAAACCACTTTAGCGGTCATTCTTTCTCTGCTGTTTTGTAGCATGAGTCTACAGGAATTAAAAGCACAGGACACATTAAAAAATCTTCCGGAATTAAGTTTGCCGATGACTGATCATAAGATCGTTTTGGCGCATTGTATGACGCATATCATCAGGACAAAAGACCGGAAATTTGAAGACGGAGCTAACCCTGATTATTATCCGAACACAGCGGCCAATCCATCTCAATCTATCGGTGGCTATACATTGGTAAATGTAGAGTGCGACAGGTTTTTAAAAGATTCATCTTTAGATGCATCGGTAGAATTTGAAATGCGCGCGGCAATGAGATGCGGAATAGATGGTTTCCAGTTTTATTACCAATTAGGTAATAGCGGCTGGGACAGAATAGTAGAAGCGTATTTTAAAGTAGCTGCAGAGAAGAACCTTGATTTTAAATTCGCATTATGTTTATCACATCCGGGCGATGGCGACACAAGCATACATGAAGACACCAAAATTGCTACTTATGCCAGAAGAATTAACGGCATCATGGCGAAAGTAGGCAGGGACAATAAACATTGGTTAAGAACGCCGGATGGTAGATTGGTAGTGTATTTATGGTACGGAGAACAAATGGCGGATATTCCATGGAACAACATGAAAGGATATCCCGAACAATTTTATTGGGCACGTGCTTATAGAAAGTTAGCAAATGCCTGTGGCGAAAGATTTGCATGCGCTATCGTAGTGAACAACCCAAAAACAAACGAAGAAATAAATAATTATTTAGATTATTTCCCTGCTGTTTGGATGTGGACAGGCGCTTATTCAACACCAGGCGAAGCAGAAAAATTTGCTGCTGCCTGTAAAGAAAGACATAGAACTTTTGAAGGATCAGCATTCCCTGATTTCTTTACATCTAAAATATTACAACCAGAAAATCCCGCTGTTTACTGGAGGATCATGCTTATAGATGCGGCAGTTGCTGCAGGCGTACAAGGCATCCAAAGAAATTATATGGTAACAGGGTTGTCTCAAACTTTCCGCGATACCTGGCAGCTGGCTATTAACGAAGATGCTCCTGTAATGAATATCATTACCTGGAATGATTATCCTGAAGGCCACCATTTAGCGCCGGAAATAAATCATAACTATGGTTTTTCTGTGTTGTTACAATACTATAAAAGTGTTTGGGAAGGCAAACCTTCTCCATATGCTGATCGTGATGTAGCGATAGCTTTTTTCAAAAAATACAAAAGCAATGCAAGGCCTGATCCATATGATGTACAGGTTGTGACCATTGGTAAAACAGCGAATGCTGCTACAGAAGATTCTATCGATGTGGTTACGATATTACCTAAACCCGGACAATTAAGGGTAAATGGCGAAACAGTAAATGTGCCGGCAGGATTAACTTCTACGAAGTTTAAAAGTCAGCCTGGTGCAGTAAGTGTTGCTGTTTTAAGAAATGGCGTTGTAACTAAAAGTTTTGTTACACCAGAGTGGATCACAGATAAACCTTATAGAACGGATAAGCTTACGTACACTTATGATACAGAGTTTATGAACTTTAACAACGATATTTTTGGTGATAAACCGATCTTATATTCGAATCAATATAATAAAGACGTGAAGCAACCGCAATAAGATCATTATATAATAAATAAAAAAGGCACCGCGTTTACGGTGCCTTTTTTATTTTTGTCATGCTGAGGTACGAAGCATCTCATTCTTACTGTTGCAGAATGATTGGTTGACGGCGCCTCAGGATGACAAGAGCTTTCTAATTTTTGGTACTTTTTTATATCTAGGAGTCAGTTATCATCTTTACTACAATCAAACCGGGAGAAATAAAAGCAACCCAAAAATACGAACCAGGAAAAATAATTGATGCGCATCAAAAAGAAATCAAATAGTATAAACAGGCATAACGCAGCGATCAATATTGTATCATATTTCTTTGTAAATAACCCGATCCCAAATAACAATTCTGAAAAAGCCCCTAAAAAATAAAGGCTGTAAGCAATTAAAGGATGTTGAACCAGCCAATAAACAAATCTTGTAAAGCTATCTGTGCCATTGCTTGTAAGGTAGCTGTTGTGTTGAAGCAATAGTATTCCTGCCATCTCTTCTGCATTAAAAATTCCAGCCTTAGTTATTTTCCAAATAGCTGCTGAAACAAATAGTAAAATAAATAAATAGCGTAAGCAATGTAGCAGATAGTAAAACCCTTTTATAGAGTTTGTTGCAAATAATAAAGGGATCAATATAAATCCTATAAACATCTCCGGACTAATATAACAAACGGAAGAAAAAAACACCGCGTATAGTAAGGTGAACACTGCGGTGCAAATAGCGATCAATATTTTGCCCGGCATATTTTTATATACGGCGATCGTTAAAAGGATTGGCAGTCCAACATATAAACTATCAAAACACCAGCACGTTATACTGCTGCCCAATAATGAATGCTGAAGATCTGTCAGCATCAATATGTTTTTAGTGAAGTCGAGCCGGTTAATAAAGAAGACGGGTTGCAATGCAGCAAACGTCAACCTGTTATACATATACCAGCTGAAATTCAACAAAAAGCAGCAACAATAAAAAGCGGCGAATTGCCTGGTATGTTTAAGGGTTAGCAACAATACAATTAAATTTTATTGGTGAAGAAACAGGCACTAACTTATCCTTTTGCCAAACATATTTTTGTTCGTAAGCGGCCAACTTATTTACAGGGTATCCTACAATTTTTTGTGTAAGCTGTTTGTACCAGTCAGTAAATTCCTGATCAGTAGTAGCATTGGTATAATTATCTTTTGTCATTAATTGTCCGATGAAAACAGGGTCTAATATTCTTTTTATTGTATAATAGATACTTTCATTAACAGGCTTTTGAACCCTAAAAAACAGTAGGCTTGTTTGTAAGAGGTCTCTATCGGCTATAGGGTATTTTGTGAGGTCTATATTTTTATCATTCACATACAATTCGATCACTTGTTGTGTATCACTGATAAAATATTTATTGGCATACATACCATATTGAAACAAAGGTGCGGCAGTGGCCCCTTGCTTATAATTGATATAAGTCCAGAAAAGAATAAACAATATGAAACCCACAGCCAATTTTTTGCTGTAGCCCCACAGTTCTTTTAAAAACATGCGGTATAAGTTATATGAGCACTAAAGTAAGAAGAAATAAATAAAGTAATTTCTGGAGGCATTACCAGAATTATATTTACTGACTCCCTGGATATAGGAAAGTAATTAATTCAAATTGGTGGGGAGGATAAAATGATTACTGATTAACTACTTCGCTAATTCTATCAGTTCCTGCGGAAGCGCCTCTTTGGCTGGGGTGACAAGCGAAGCGAGGCAGATAAAATCATGCGAAGCATATTTTAGTCAGCGGCCAAAGCAGCGCTGGAGAAGGAACACAGCCCAGTGGCTATGAGCGACTACAAACTAAAAAAATTACAAACAGTTTTGGTGGATTATGAAATATTTTTTCCAGGAAGACGGAAAGCTGTTTATAGTTTACCGTAATCGGTAAACTTTCCTATATCCGGAGAGTAAGTTTATATTTTTATTCGGTTTTTATTATATCTTTCCACTGCTAAACACAAAACGAATACTTATGAAGGCCAGACAATCCCTGCTAATTATTTTTAGTTCTCTTTTAATTTTATTAAGCGCTTGTAAAAAAGATACAAGTAATACAAATAACGGCGGGAATAATAATAATAATACAAACAGCTCAGGATGCCTTATTAGGCTTACCGCTACAACTTCAGCGGCATCAGTAGTAAAAGGTGGTAGTTTTACCATATCAGCGGATAGCTCCGGCGAAAATTATGAGTGGGAAGGACCTGATTATTTCCAAAGTTATTATCGTAATAATACTATTTCAGAGGCTGACTATTCGAATGCAGGATGGTATTATGTAAATGCAAGTAGTAATGGCTGTAATAGTGTTTTTGATAGTGTGTATGTAAATGTAACGATCCCCCAAGGCTCACCTTCTTGTTCTCTTACCAATAACTATGTTTCGTTTACCGGCGTTGCAAACGACCAGAGCTTTACAAGCGGCCTTTCTTATAATACAACAGAAGGCTATACGCTGCAAGGTGGTAGTGCAAACGGTGACATTACAATAATACTAAGCACACATTGGTATTCTATAGAGCCGGAAGACGGTGTGTATACCACTATTTCCGACCAAACTTTTGGTGATGGGGAAATTGACAACATATTTATTTCGGATGTGAACAGCGATATTTTATTTACGGCTGCACCGGGAGCATCTGTTTATGTGAGTCATGTTGCAGGTAAGATCCAAATCAGCTTTTGCAGCCTAAATATGAGTGGCAATGATGGTGTTACTGAATACTATACTGTAGCATCGGGCAGAGCGACATTAAATTAGTTTTATACGATCTCTTTTAATTTAGCTACAACTATATCTACTTCTTTTGTAGTGTTATGTTTAGAGAAGCTAAAGCGAACGGTAACACGATCAGGGTTATTGTTAATTGCCCGTATAACATGCGAATCCTGATCAGCGCCGGATGCGCAGGCACTTCCACCGCTTGCGCAGATATGATTGATATCCATATTGAACAACAGTGTTTCTGATCTATCTGTCTTAGGCAGACAAACACTTAAAACCGTGTACAAGCTTTTGCCAAAAACATCGCCATTAAATGCTACGCCCGGAATATGTTTTACCAACTCATCGTGCATGTACTTTTTAATTGAGTTGATATAGGCGCTGTCTTTTTCGTAATTATTGGTAGCAATTTCTAAAGCCTTTGCCATTCCTACAATACCATAAATATTTTCGGTGCCGGCTCTCATATTTCTTTCCTGCGAGCCGCCTTGTATATGCGGTTTTATTTTTACATTTTCATTGATGTATAATAATCCAATACCTTTTGGCCCGTGAAATTTATGCGCAGAGCCCGTTATAAAATGCACAGGCGTATTCCTAAGGTCAAAAGGAAAATGGCCAACCGTTTGTACAGTATCGCTATGAAAAATAGCATCATATTTTTTGCAGATATTGCCTACAATGTGCAGGTCAAGCATATTGCCAATCTCATTATTGGCATGCATTAGTGTAACCAGGGTTTTTTCTTTGCCCGTAGCTAATAAGTTTTCTAGATCGGTTAGATCGATATGGCCATCCGGTAATAATTGTACAAAAGATAATTTCACCAAACCGAGCTTTTCTAAATATTCAACAGTATGCAATGTAGCATGGTGTTCGATAGGAGAGGTGATAATGTATTTACAGCCAAGATCTCTTACAGCCGCATTGATGACAGTGTTGCTGCTTTCAGTGCCGCCGCTTGTAAAAAATATTTCTGCCGGATGCGCGTTCAATATTTTCGCAACCGATTTTCTTGCTAATTCTATCGCGGTTCTTGATTCTCTTCCATAGCTATAAATAGAAGAGGCATTGCCAAACTTTTCAGTTAGGTAAGGCATCATCGTTTCTAAAACCTGAGGATCAAGCGGCGTAGTGGCTGCGTTATCAAAATATATTCTATCCATTATTACATCAGCTCTTTAATATCCTGTATCAATTTATTCGCAATATTATTCGCCATTGTTTCCGAATTGCTTTCTGCATAAATACGGATGATCGGTTCTGTGTTGCTGGTACGTAAATGCACCCAGTCAGTTTCAAATTCTATCTTCAAACCATCTTCTGTATTGATAGGATTGTTTTTATATTTTTCTTTTATCCCTTCAAAGATCGCTTCAACCTCAATACCGTCATCTAAAGCAATTTTGTTTTTAGACATATAATAATTGGTATAGCTATTCCGCAATTGTTTGATCGTTTTTTTGCTTTGAGCCAAATGCGTTAAAAATAACGCGATACCGATCAAGGCATCTCTTCCGTAATGAAGGTCAGGTACAATGATACCGCCATTCCCTTCGCCGCCGATCACGGCATTTACGGCTTTCATTTTATTCACTACGTTCACTTCACCAACGGCACTTGGAAAATATTCGCCACCATGCTTGATCGTTACATCTTTCAATGCACGTGTTGATGACATATTAGAAACGGTATTGCCTTTTCTTTTGCTCAGCACATAATCAGCTACAGCAACTAAAGTATATTCTTCGCCAAACATGCTGCCATCTTCACAAACAAAACAAAGGCGGTCAACGTCAGGGTCAACCGCAATACCCAATGAAGCAGCTTCCCGGGTAACTTCGCTGCTTAATCCTGTTAAGTGCTCAGGCAAGGGTTCTGGATTGTGTGCAAACTTTCCGTTCACTTCTTCATTGATCACTACAATATCTTTTACACCCAATGCCTGTAATAAAGCGGGTACTGCAATAGCGCCGGTGCTATTCACTGCATCAACAACTATTTTAAATTTTTTCTTTTTGATGGCAGCAATGTCAACCAATTCATATTTCAGAATAGCATCGATATGTTTTTGTAAAGAAGTGGTATCGTTTGTAGTAACACCCAATTTATCTACCTGTACAAAAGTAAAATCTTCTCTTGCGGCAATATCCAGTACTTTTTTACCTTCTTCGCCATTAATAAATTCACCTTTGCTGTTTAATAATTTAAGGGCGTTCCATTCTTTTGGGTTATGGCTGGCTGTTAGTATAATGCCGCCTGCTGCATTTTCAAAAACTACGGCCATTTCTACCGTAGGTGTTGTGCTGTAATCAAGATCGATCACATCTAAGCCTAAAGCATTCAATGTGCTGATCACTAAACTCTTAACCATTGCTCCGCTGATGCGGCCATCCCTGCCCACAATAATTGTTTTCTTATCGCTTTCCTGCATCAGCAATGTGCCAAATGCCGCTGTAAATTTCACAACGTCTAATGGGGTTAAATTCTCATTCGTTCTGCCGCCAATTGTGCCCCTTATTCCGGATATGCTTTTTATCAATGCCATTTTCTAAAATAATTTAGGGCGCAAAGATAAAGAAGGTAGGGTTAATTAAGGGGTTATTAACCGAATTATGACAAATATCAGGTGCATTTTAGCCTACATTTGCAGTAACAAGCTCAAGGGGTGCCTTGCAGGCTGATAAAGAACGAGTTACTTTATCACCCGCTGAAAGAAAGGCTGAGAATACACCCATTGAAAGAAACAGGCAAAAACTGGATTCTTTCATACACCTGATCCGGATAATACCGGCGTAGGAATGAGGATAATACTTACAAAATATCGGCGCGCCGGTATGACTGTACACTTTGGGCAAGTATTATTTAATTAAGTAGTTATGGTATTACATGATTGGTGGAATTTGCTTGTTCAGCAAATAGTAGAAACAGGTTGGCTGGTATGGATAAGCGTAGTATTATCTGTTGCAGAAGTATTGTTTGCAAAGGCAAATAAAATATGGCTGTACCCAACAGGTATTGCAGGAACATTATTGGCGATGTACATATTGTTCATCGCAGGTTTGTATGCCGAATGTTTATTGAATGGTTATTATGTGGTGATGAGCATTTATGGTTGGTGGTATTGGATGAGAAAAATAAATTCACCTCCTGTAAATATTAGTTATTGCACACCTGCAGAATGGAAACAAATAATATTATTTACCATTGGCGGATTTATATTACTTGCCTTCCTGTTGAAAAATTTCACGCCATCTACAGTGCCATTAATGGATGCATGGGTAAGCGCCACGGCCTGGGTAGGTATGTGGTTATTAGCAAAAAGGAAAATTGAAAATTGGATATTGCTGAACATCTCCAACATATTCGCCATCCCTTTATTATTTTATAAACACCTGGCTTTGTATAGTGTGCTCACTATTTTCCTTTTTGTAGTTGCCGTGTATGGTTATCTTGAATGGAAAAGAATAATTGCAGCAACTATCACGGGCAGCTGACCACCGAGTCATAAAAGTATTGGTATTAACGGTCGTCGATCGTCAAAAAATATTATGGAAAAAGAATTAGTACATCCTTCTGCCGTTATCGACAAACAGCTGGTTGAAAAATTACGGCAGTATGCTGCGGAAGCAGAACAATTAAAAAGCCTGCACCCGAAACAACTGGAAATAATTTACGAGCAGGGATGGTTTAAACTATTTGTGCCAAAAATATATGGAGGTTTAGCAGTATCACTTCCTGATGCGCTAAAGACCGAAGAAGGATTGGCCTGGATAGATGGCAGTCTGGGCTGGACAGTAACACTCTGCAGCGGAGCCAATTGGTTTGTAGGATTTATTGAAGAAAAGACCGCAAAAAATATTTTCACTGATAAAAAAGCTTGCCTGGCAGGAAGTGGAAAACCTTCTGGTACAGCAAAGGTCGTTGATGGAGGCTACGAAATAACGGGCTACGGGAATTATGCTACCGGCTCGGTACATGCCACGGCTTTTACAGCCAATTGCCTGATCGAAAAAGATGGCGTTATTGTAAAAAATGATGACGGCACTCCAACGATCCGTGCATTTTTATTGTTAAAGGAAGAAGTGCAAATACACAAACGCTGGAATTATGTTGGCATGATCGCGACAGCGAGTAATAGTTTTGAAGTAAAGCAGGTAAAAGTTGCTGCAGATAGATCATTTATTATCGACAAAGAGCATAGCAAGCTCGATCAGCCTATTTATCAATATCCTTTTTTACATTTTGCCGAAGCAACATTAGCAGTAAATAATTCCGGTATGGCGCTTCGTTTTGTAGAACTATATGAAATGATGGCGGCCAATAATCCAAGAAAGATCGATCCGAAAATAATTTTACAGCTGGAAGAAATAAAAATGCTTTTTACAACAGCAAGGCAATTTTTTTTTAGTTCTGTACAACGATCCTGGGAAGCTTATATACAAAATGATAGCAGCGCTATAGAAAAATTATTATTGGTTAGTCAGACAAGTAAGGCATTAGCCAGGATGGCAAGAAATCTTGTCGATGAATTATATCCCTACTGCGGCTTAGCCGCAGCTGATACGGGATCAGAAATGAACAGGGTTTGGCGCAATTTCCATACAGCCAGTCAGCATCCGTTGCTTTTGTCTTATGAACGATAAGGCTGAAAAATAAGTTAGATTAACAACCTGAAATAATTACATTTGTTATCATAAAAACTACCACGATATGCATGCACCAACAATGGCAGAAATGACAGCAAAAGGAGAAAATCCTGATGTATTATTTTGGGTAGGATGTGCAGGCAGTTTTGACCAGCGGGCACAAAAAATAACAAAAGCATTTGTAACGATCTTAGATAAAGTAGGCATCAAATATGCCATCTTAGGAAAAGAAGAAATGTGCACCGGCGACCCGGCCAGGCGTGCGGGTAATGAGTTTATGTTTCAGATGATGGCCTATCAGAATATTCAGATATTAAATGGTTACGGCATTAAAAAAATAGTGACAGCTTGCCCGCATTGTTTTAATACGTTGAAAAATGAATATCCTGAATTAGGCGGCAATTACGAAGTGATACACCATGCCAGTTTTTTGCAACAGTTGATTGACGAAGGCAAAATAACAATGAAGGAAGATGGCGCTTTTAAAGGCAAAAAGATCACGTACCACGATAGTTGTTATTTAGGCCGTGCCAATAATATTTACGAAGCGCCGAGAAAAGTATTAGAAGCCTTAGATGGCGAATTGGTAGAAATGAAACGCTGCAAAAGCAATGGCCTGTGTTGTGGTGCCGGCGGCGCCCAGATGTTTAAAGAAGAAGAAAAAGGCGACCTGCGCATTAACCAGGAAAGAGCAAAAGATATGATCGAAACCGGCGCTTCAATAGTTGCCGCAGCTTGCCCTTTTTGCAATACCATGCTAACCGATGGGGTTAAAATGACCAATAAAGAAGATAGCATGCAGGTGCTGGATATCGCTGAATTAGTTGCAGAATCAATGGTTAATGGTTAATGGTTAATAGTTAATTTTGCCATGCGTTTACCATTTATCATTTACCATTAACAATTAGTAAGATGACCATCGATATTAAAGAACATATTCCCGAAGATTTTTCCGATTCATCCCGCGTATGGATCTATCAAAGTAGTCGCCTGTTTTTGATGAGCGAAGCATTTGAAATGGAAGATATGCTGAAAGCTTTTGTCAGCACATGGAAAAGCCATGGCGATGAAGTAAAGGGTTATGCCAATTTATTTTTCGGACAATTCATTGTATTAATAGCGGATGAAAGCGCAACAGGCGTTAGCGGTTGCAGTACGGATAGTTCTGTGCGATTGATAAAAGAGATAGAACAAAAATTCAATGTGCAAATGTTTGAAAGGCAAACACTGGCTTTTATAGTAAAAGATAAAATTCAATTGTTGCCATTATCTCAATTGAATTATGCGGTAGAAAATAATTTTATCAATGCGGATACCTTGTATTTTAATAACCTGGTGCAAACAAAAAAAGAGCTGTTAGAAAAATGGATCATCCCTGCAAAAGAAAGCTGGCTGGGCAAAAAAGAAATTTTTAAGAGAGTAGATCTGAACCGTTGATTGAAGTTGATTAAGGTGATCGCCATGATTTCGAAATCAACTAAATTAAAACAATCAGCTTCAATCAATGGTTCAGACAAAAAAATCCTCGTTCAATTGAACGAGGACTTTTTTATATTATAATTTGAATTCTTTATTGTGCAGAACTGCTATCTATTGGAGGGGCACTCGCCGGATGCGGGTTTTTAAACTGCGTTTCTATTTGCTGGATATTTCTTAAAAGAGCTCCTGCTTGTTGTGTTTCGTTTGCGATACCAGCTTGTTGATCTTCATTTAAATTAGATGCATAGGTTAGCTGTTGTTCAAGGTCTTTCTTCAAACTACGTGATACTTTTGCGGCTAATGTGCTATCGTTAGCTCTGTAAGCAGCTAATAAAAATTGCATTGAAATATAATCATGTTGCTGAAAGCGGGAAACCAAGCCATAAGGGAAGTTTTCATCTAACATATTCGAATCACATCTTTCCAATATTTTTACAGCGTCGGCTGTTCTTCCCATCTCTTCTAAAGCAAGGGCAGCTTGAGCAAATGATTCACGAATGGTAAGTAAATGACGGCGGTTTTCTTCATCATAATAAACGCCCGGTTTGTCTGCGTTACAAAATTTAAATTTGTTCATCATTTTATCAATCGTCCAATCCGCATTAATAGGACTATTCAATACAGGAACTAATTGGCAAACAAGGCCACTCTGACGAAGGTATTGGCCAAAGCCTAATTCACCATAATTTGATGTAAAGCAAATAGGGCGTTTCCAGTTATTAGCTGCGATGATGTTTAAAATAGCCGCGTCATTTTTAAACAATACTGTTTTAGGTATCTCAAATTGCAATTGCGATACTACGCTATCATCTGCATTAACAGTTCCGTTCGCACGAACAAGACTAAGGTCAACAGGAACAGTAACTTTTTTGCTTGGATAGATATTTAATGTATCCCCCTCATTGATCCTTACTTTATCGGGGTCATCACTTCCCGCATAATTTTTCATCATTGTATATAGATCCATTGATTGAGCAGGATCAACACCAGATACCGGTGAATAGTACAATACATCTCTTCTGGCTCCTTCTATCTGATCAGGAGTAAATACCTGTGCAATAGGATCGCTTTCATTTACTTTATAACGTTCCTGATTGATATACCAATCGGTACCTAATAAACTGGAATTAATAACCCTGATATCTCTTCGTATACCTTCCACTTCCTGTGCATACCATAAAGGATAAGTATCGTTATCTCCAAATGTTATCAGGATCGTATTTTTCGGACAGCTTTCTAAATAATCAATGGCAAGGTCTCTTGCTAAAGTTTTATTGCTACGGTCGTGGTCATCCCATTCCTGGTTGGCCATCAATACCGGTACTGCCAGTAAACAGATACCTGCAGCAGCATAGTTCGCCACCCTGCTGCTCATAAATTTATCGAACTGCTCTTTTACGAACATCACGCCAAATCCTATCCACATCGCAAATGCATAACCGGATCCTACAAAAGCATAATCCCTTTCACGAGGCTGATTGCCCGGCATATTTAAATAGATACCGATGGCAAGGCCTGTAAAAAAGAAAAGCAACAATACAACCAATGCATCATTTCTTCTTTTTTGTACATGGTAATAAATTCCAATAAGCCCCAATATCAACGGAAGCGCAAATAAGGTGTTATTAGATTTATTGTGCTTCATGCTATCAGGCATATATTTTTGGTCGCCTAAACGGGCATTGTCCCAAAAACTGATACCGCTTTTCCAGTTACCATCTCTCACATTCCCCATGTCAACGCCTTCAATATCATCTTGCTTACCTACAAAATTCCACATAAAGTATCTGCCATACATCCAGTTGCACTGATAGGCAAGGAAGAATTCTATATTATCCATCATGGTTGGTTTATCTAGCCAGGCGCCGGATTTAGAATCTTTACCAATGCCGGCAAAACTTGCGTAATAGCTTGCATGCCCCTGATCATTACTTGCATCCCACATACGAGGGAAAAGATGTTGATCATCATCAGAATATTCGTACGTTACTTTTCTGCCTGTCTCTGCATACTGTGTTACCTCTTTTACATAGGTTGGTTCAACCTTTGTATTTTCAACTTCTGCAGTAAAATCCTGTCCGTAAACAATTGGCCAGTCGCCATATTGATCACGGCTTAAATATCCTTCCAAACTAACAGGGTTATCTACATTGTACATATCAATAGCAACATCTGCATTAGAGCGGATCATTGTAGTGAAGTAAGTAGAATAACCAAGTATCATAAAAGCTAAACTCCATAAACCTAATCTTAAAAAAGACCAGTTATTCTTATTGGCGATATAAATACCTCCGGCAATTATTGCAGCCGCCAAAACAAAGAAAAATCCGAAGCCTGTAAAGAAAGGCAGGCCAAAGCTGTTGACAAAAAGTACATCCATATCGCTGGCCCAATTAATGATCCATTGAATAACTGCTTTTTGTACAAAACCTGTAATGGCACAACCAATAAAGAAAGTAATGATCAATCCCCATGTTGTAGGCGTATAGCGTCTTAGGTAATACATCATTACCATAGCAGGGATCGTTAATAAGTTCAATAAGTGAACACCTATTGAAAGGCCCATTAGATAAAATATAAGAATGATCCATTTATCAGCCTTTGTAAATTTAGCGGTGCTACCGGCCAATTGTTCTTCTTCAGCAGCAGCATCCCATTTAACCATGGTCCAAAAAACGATCGCAGTAAAAAAAGAAGAAAGTCCGTAAACTTCACCTTCAACAGCACTGTACCAAAATGAATCTGTAAATGTATAAGCAAGTGCACCAACCGCACCAGCAGCCATGATCATGAATATCTGGTTACCGGTTAATTCTTTTGCGGCAAGCCCCGGGCCAACAAACATCTTTTTTGCAAAATGCGTAATGGTCCAAAACAAGAAAAGGATACTGAAACCACTTGCTAAAGCACTCATGCTATTCAATCCTCTAACAGCTGTATGCGGACCGAAAGGCATCATAAAAATTCTACCAATTAATACAAAAAGAGGCGCTCCCGGTGGATGGGGAATTTGTATTTTATAAGCACTCGAAGCAAACTCGCCGCAATCCCACAAACTGCCGGTGGCTTCCATTGTCATAAGAAATACTGCACAGGCAATAATGCATATCACCCATCCGGTAATATTGTTGATACGTTTGTAATTCAGATTCATATGTAATTGGTTATAAGTCGGCAAATATATAGTAGTTTGTTGTTTACCCGTGTTAGGGAAATGTTTTTTATATGTTTTTTTAGAGAACTTGGTTTTTAATCAATGTTTTAATAAATAAACACTAAAAATGAGCGCTTACCTTTGCCAAAATGAAGAAAGCGTTTCTACAATTACATATTGCGGTTTTTTTAGCAGGGTTTACCGCTATTTTAGGAAAATTGATCGGGTTGAATGAAGGAATATTGGTTTGGTACAGGCTTTTAATAACTGTACTAACACTCGGACTAATATTATTCTTCCGTAAAGAATTGGAGAGGATCTCACCAAAAGATGTGCTTAAGATAGCAGGTGTGGGAGCGATCGTAGGCATTCACTGGGTATTATTTTATGGCAGTGTAAAATATGCCAATGTATCTGTTGGGGTTGTATGTTTAGCCGCCGCAGGATTTTTCACGTCCTTTTTCGAACCGCTTATTTTAAAAAGAAAGATCAGCATCATAGAAGTATTGCTGGGCGTGCTCACAATTATAGGTATCTATATTATTTTCGATTTTCATCCACAATATAAAGTGGGTATAATTTTTGGGATATTGGCTACGCGGTCTGCAGCTCTTTATTTCCCATCTTCAATAAAAAACTGGTCGAAGACTTTTCTCCAAGGATATTGACCTTATACGAACTGAGTGGCGGACTGATAATCCTGACTATCTTAATGCCTTTTTACCTGGCACATTTTCCTGCGGCTTATTACCTGCCAACACTGTCAGATTGGGCCTGGTTGCTGGTGTTAGCCTGGTTGTGTACCGTGTTATGCTTTGATCTACAACTGAATGCGCTAAAAAAAATATCAGCTTTTACTGCCAGCCTTACTTATAATCTAGAGCCTATCTATGGTATAATCTTCGGGTTTTTATTATTTCATGAGAACAAGCTGTTCAACTGGCATTTTTACCTGGGAGTAGGATTGATCCTTTTATCTATCATTTTTCAAATGATAAGGGTATTTAGGGCGAATAGGCGGAAATTATCCACTATTTAAAATTATTCATTGCTAATTATCAATTATTAATTAATTAATCCTTACCTTCGCCGTCCTAAAATTTTAGTACAAATGGCTAGAGTATGTCAGGTTACAGGTAAGAAGCCTATTACTGGTAACAAAGTATCGCATTCAAATATTAAGACAAAACGTCGTTTTTTGCCTAACCTGCAAACAAAGCGTTATTTCTTGGCTGAAGAAGACAAATGGGTAACCTTAAAAGTTTCTTCAGAGGCAATTCGCACCATTAATAAAAATGGTTTGTATTCAGTTGTAAAGCAACTGCGTGCTGAAGGCGTAAAATTATAAAAGCACTTATCCCGTTGTAAGGCGGGAAGTAATTAATAAAAACAAGCAACAATGGCAAAGAAAGGCAACAGGGTTCAGGTTATTTTAGAATGTACAGAGCATAAAGCTAGCGGTAAAGCTGGTACAAGCCGTTACATTACTAAAAAGAACAAAAAGAACTCACCTGAACGTTTGGAGTTGAAAAAATTCAACCCTATCCTGAAAAAAGTAACTGTTCACAAAGAAATTAAATAAATTAATCGATTTGACGATCTGTTGATGATCTGATCATTACAGCAAATCAAACATAAATTAAGTAGTCATGGCAAAAGCAGTTTCAAAGAACTCGAAAATTAAAGATAGCAAGGCCGCAGCAGATGCGAAGAACTGGACAAAAGTGATACGTGCAGTACGTAGCCCTAAATCAGGCGCTTATACTTTTAAAGAAGCGATCGTTCATAAAGACAAGATCAAAGAATACTTAGCTAACTAATTTTAGCTTAAGGGAATAATAATATTAAAGCTGTTCTGATTTATTTCGGAACGGCTTTCTTAATTTTAGTTAGCTTGGGTTGTAACAATTATAACTAAACTGCTAAACTATAAACCACTAAACTTATCAATGGGAATCTTCGATAAACTCTTCGGCAAAAAAGAACAACAGGAAAGCCTTGAACAAGGCCTGCAAAAAACGCGTGAAGGCTTTTTAGGAAAAATCACCAAAGCCATCGCGGGTAAAAGTACTGTTGATGAAGAAGTACTGGATAACATTGAAGATGCATTGGTTAGTGCCGATGTTGGTATTCAAACCACTGTACAGATAATCGAACAGATAGAAAAAAGAGTAGCGAAAGATAAGTACCTCAATACGGCTGAACTACATTCGATCCTCAAAGAAGAGATACAAAATGTTTTAATAACTGCTCCGCAGGATAGCAGCTATGAAAATTATGAGCTACCTGCAGGGCACAAGCCGCATGTAATATTGGTTGTTGGCGTAAACGGTGTTGGTAAAACAACTACTATCGGAAAGCTGGCGCATAATTTTTCTTTAGCAGGTAAAAGCGTTTTATTAGGAGCAGGCGATACATTCCGTGCAGCAGCGGTTGATCAGCTAACGATCTGGAGCGAACGCACGAATGTACCAATTGTAAAAAAAGAAATGGGCAGCGATCCGGCTTCTGTTGCATTTGATACGGTAACAAGCGGCCTGGCAAAAAATGTAGATGTGATTTTGATTGATACAGCAGGGCGTTTACATAACAAAGCTTATTTAATGGATGAGCTTACCAAGATCAAAAGAGTTATTCAAAAAGTAATACCCGATGCACCGCACGAAGTAATGTTGGTATTGGATGGAAGTACAGGACAAAATGCGCTGGAACAAGCAAAGCATTTTACCGCCGCAACAGATGTAACTGCATTAACGATCACTAAATTAGACGGCACGGCAAAAGGCGGCGTTGTATTAGCAATAGCGAATCAATTTAAAATACCCGTAAAATTTATTGGTGTTGGAGAAAAAGCAGAAGATCTTTTAGTGTTTAATAAAAAAGATTTTGTAGACGGCTTATTTAATAATGTTTAATTGTTAATGGTAAAATGGTTAATGAAAAGATCTTTAAAGGTCTCGGTTAATGACAATTAATAATTAACCATTAACAATTAAAAAGCCCCTAAGACTAGGGGCTTCGTTTTACCAAAACTAACTATTATGAGAAATTGTATTTGCTTACAATTGTTCTGTAAAATTCGCAATTGTTAGTGTAGGTTGCTGTTAAGGAAAAACGAAAAGAGGGTTAACGCCACGTTAAAAAATGGGGTCAAATAATAATTATTAAAATGTTTTTATGGTAAATGTTGGAGAATATAATACGCTGAAAGTGTTACGTGCCGTGGATTTCGGATTATACCTGGATGATGGGGCAGAAGGTATTTTATTGCCGAAACGTTTTGTACCCGCCGGTGCCAAAATAGGCGATGAGCTAAAAGTGTTTTTGTACCATGATGGAGAAGACAGATTGATCGCTACAACGCAAGAACCAAAAGGTGTATTGGGAGATATTGTAAGATTGAAAGCCATTAGCGTTACATCGCACGGCGCTTTTTTAGATAATGGATTGATGAAAGATATTTTTGTTCCTAAGTCAAAACAATTGGTAGGCATGCACCCTAATGGTGAGTACCTGGTAAAAATATATTTGGATGAGCAAACCGGCCGCATGGCCGCAACAGAAAAATTAGGATCATTCTTTAATAATGATGAACTCACAGTTAAAGAATTAGAAGTGGTTGACCTGATCGTGTATCGTAAAAGCGATATTGGTTATGTGTGTATCATTAATAACAAACATACAGGCGTATTGCATTTTAATGAGGTATATCGCAACATACAGGTAGGCGATAAATTTAAAGGCTTTATAAAAAAGATATACCCTACTGAAAACAAAATTGATGTATCAGCGGGAACACCGGGTTACCAAAGAGTAGAAGGTGAATCTGAAAAAATATTGCGCTTATTACAAGAGAACAATGGCTATCTGCCCTACAACGATAAAAGCGCTCCCGAAGATATTTACAGCTTTTTTGAAATGAGTAAAAAATCTTTTAAAATGGCGGTGGGAAATTTATACAGAGAGAAAAAAATAACGTTGGAACAAACAGGTATTAAGATCGTAGAGTAATTGTAAAATCCAAAAAACAATAAAACAAAATCCAAAAAATACAACATCTTAAATTCGAGTTTTGTTTTTTGGGATTTAAGTTGATAGGAAATCCCTGAACCAATACCCTGAGTTCTTGATCGTCCTAAGCTGTGTTTCAAAATCAACATGTATCAAACCAAAGCGTGCGTTAAAACCTTCGGTCCATTCAAAATTATCCATTAGCGTCCAGGCAAAATATCCTTTAATATTTACGCCTTCATTTTTCGCTTTTAATACAGCTTGTAAATGTTGTTGAAAATAATCGATGCGTTCAATATCGTTCACAACACCGCTTTTTAATTCGTCTTTAAAATAGGCGCCATTCTCAGTAATAATTATTTCTTTTACATTTTCGTACTGCCACATTTTTTTTATGATATTGTAAAAGCTTTCGGCCTTAATTTCCCAACCCATATTTGTACGCGGAACTTTTCTTGTCACGGGCTTTACTTCAGAAGCATTTACTATGGGCACTAAATTGTTATGCCGTATTGTTACAGGAAAATAATATTGCAGGCCAATAAAATCAAAATCAAATTTCATCCGCTCTGTATATTTCCATGCCTTGTTTTCCATATACAATTTCTCCAAAAAACTAAAAGAGTCTTCCGTAGGATACCCTTTACCGAGAGTAGGTTCTATAAATAACCGGTTCATCAAAATATCAACACGGTTTGCCGCTTCAATGTCTTTTTGTTTATCGGAATAAGGAATTATTTCTGAGCAGGAAAAAGTAGTGCCGATATATGCTTTAGGGACTTTGTTGCGGATTATCTGCGCACCTTCTGCCTGTGCCAATGCTACATGATGAATAGCAGGTAAAAAATTACTTAGTCCTGTTCTACCCGGCGCATGGCTCCCTAACATATAACCCAATGAGGTAAAGCCAAAAGGCTCATTCAGGATGATCCAGTTCTTTACTTTATCGCCATACGCTTCTGCACAAATTGTAACAAAGCGATTGAACCATTTGTTGACATAATAATTTGTCCACCCGCCTTTTTTTTCTAACTCATGCGGAAGATCCCAGTGATACAAAGTAACATATGGCGTGATACCCAGTTTGATACATTCATCTATCACCCGGTGATAAAAATTTATGCCTTCTTTATTTACTGTACCTGTTCCATCCGGTAATATTCTTGTCCAGGAAATAGAAAACCTGAAAACATCAAATCCTAATGCTTTAACTAGTAAAAGGTCATCTTTATACCGATGGTAAAAATCGCAGGCCACATGTGGTTTATGGCCACCTTTTATTTTACTGCTGCTTTTTGCAAAAGCATCCCAAATGGATACGCCTTTCCCATCAACATTATGAGCGCCTTCATTTTGAGCCGCTGCCATCGCAACGCCCCATCTAAAATCTTTACCAAAATCTTTTGCTGAGATAATATTTTTATCTATTTCCACGTCTAGTATTAAGCAAGTGCAAAATTGATACTTACTGGCGCTATTTAATATTATGCTTAGGTTAAGTTTCGTATAGATAAAATTCTTAAAAGAAATAACACGGGGTTAAAAAACCGTGTTTTCACGGTACCCATATTTTTTACGTTTGATTTACTTTGTCTCACCTAAATAACAACTGAAAAAAATGAAAAAAAATAATTCAGTAAGTGGCTATGTACCACTTGAAGGAAGTGAAAAACCTATGATCATGTCGAAGGCTGCGGGCCTCACAGATGCCCACGAAATAATTAGTGTAACGATCCGCACGCGTAGAAAAAAATCAATTGACGCAGCGCTAAAAGCCGGGAAGATCATTGATCATGAAACCTACGAAAAATTATATGGCACCGCTTCGGAAGACTTTGATGCAATAGAAGCATTTGCGCAACAATTTCACCTTACTACTGTAGAAAGAAATGCGGCAAGAAGAAGTATCGTTATAACCGGCACCATAAGCAATTTCGAAGCTGCCTTTCAGGTTCATCTATCGAACTATATAAATGATGACGGAACAATATTTAGAAACAGGGTAGGTAGCATCAATATCCCCGCAAACCTGCATGGTATCATTGAAGGTGTTTTTGGATTGAGCAACAAACCGCACGCAACGCCTAAGCTACAGAAGCTAAACAAAGATGGGATGTTTGTATCACATGCAGCAGCTAACAGTAGCTTTACCCCCAATCAACTGGCAAAAATATATGGCTTCCCTGCAGGTGTAACCGGACAAGGACAATGCATCGGTATCATAGAATTAGGTGGAGGGTTTAGAAATATCGACCTGCAGAATTATTTTAAAAGCTTAGGCATTACTACGCCGGCAATAAAAGCACAATCAGTTGATGGCGGCCTTAACCAGCCTACCAATGCCAATAGCAGTGATGGAGAAGTGATGCTGGATATTGAGGTAGCAGGTGCGGTTGCTCCTGGCGCTAAGCAAGTAGTTTATTTTGCCGCTAATACTGATAAAGGTTTTATTGATGCTATTACTACAGCTATCCACGATAAAGTTAATAACCCGTCAGTCATCTCTATAAGCTGGGGCTCTGCCGAAGCAAACTGGACAAAGCAGGCGCTCAATTCTTTTAATGAAGCATTTAAAGCAGCAGCAGTTTTAGGTGTAACAATTTGCATTGCTTCCGGAGATCAGGGATCAAGCGATAGTATGACGGACGGAAAAGTGCATGTAGATTTTCCAGCGTCCAGTCCGTATGTATTGGCTTGCGGTGGTACAAAATTAATTACCAAAGCAAATAAGGTAAGCAAGGAAACTGTTTGGAATGAAGGCACAACATCTGCCGGAGGCGGAGGCGTAAGCGAATTTTTTGCTGTACCTGATTATCAGAAGAAGACAGCCATACCGGTTTCTGCCAGTACAAAATTTAAAGGCAGGGGCGTACCGGATGTAGCAGGCAATGCAGATCCGGAAACAGGATACCAGGTATTAGTAGACGGGCAAAAATTAGTATTTGGCGGAACCAGTGCTGTGGCTCCGTTAATGGCCGGGTTGATCGCCCTGTTAAATCAAAAGAATAAGAACCGCGCGGGTTTTGTAAATCCTCGTTTATATGCAACGCCACAAAAATATTGCAGGGATATTACCGAAGGCAACAACATTACTACATCCACCAAGCTTGGCTACCAAGCCGCAAAAGGTTGGGATGCCTGTACAGGTTGGGGCGTTATGAATACCATTTAAAAGCACAAGCCTATGAGAACAAAGAACTGATCCTCAACCAGGTAGTCAGACAGGCCGCTGTCTGACTATTTTTTTGAGCCAAACCTGAGAACATCTATTGAGCTTCATTGGCGTCGCACCCTTTTACATTTGTTCGCCGATCGGCATAGTAAGTACCCTATTTATTCCCCTTCTCGGAACACAATTTTCCATTATAATTTTCGTTAATAAGTTTGTATATATTAATTTTATTGTTAAATTATAAAATAGGGTTAAAGAACAACAACATAAATATTAAATAATTGTTTGTCAATTATTTATATTTTTTAAAAAGATTTAATCTGTTTATGAAAACTATTATTTTACAAGCATCGTATATCATACAAAGAGCATCTGATTAAAGTTAGAAAACTTTACCTGGCATTTCTTTAAAAAAGTACCAGTCTGTCTTTATAACACAAACGTTTATAACACAAACGTTTATAACACAAATCTTTATAACAATTTCTACTAGAATATTTTATTCTGGATTAAACGCTTTCATATGAAAAGAAATCTACCTCAGAGTTCTATTCCAATGCCCTGTAAAAAACTGGCGCTAACCAAGCAAATAGGTAAACTGCTTACTGTATCTTTTTTGTCGTTAAGTTTTTTGCTTATTGCAAATACTGGCTGGGCGCAGAATACAAGTATTATAATTAATGCTACTACTACCGCAGGTGGTGCGTGGACTGGTTCAGTGCCATCCTATACATTTACGCCCTCGGGTGCTATTGCTTCAGCGAATGTGAACGTCTCTGATATTACCACAAGATTAGCAACCGGAAGTGTAACCATTGTAACAACAAATGCGAGTGGCACAGGAACCGGAGATATTACCGTGAGTAACGGAATTACATTTGCCAATACTTCTACAACTACTGCGTTTACTTTAACACTCACTGCAAATGGCTTGATCGCTATTAATGCAGCAATAAATTTGACAGGAGCTACAGGAGCTGGTGGTAATCCTGGAGCTATTGGAGGAAAAGGAGATAATATCACATTAAATTCGGGTTCTAGTAGTACCATTACTATTTCAAGTGCCATAACTGCTACTGGAGGAGGTGGTGGGGTAGGTAATGTAAATGGAGCAAGTGGTGGGGCTGGTAATATTTCAGGTATAATTACTGTAACAGCACCAGGAGGTTTAACAATTAATGGTGCAAGTACTTCTTTATCTGCAATAGGAGGTTTAGGAGGTAATGGAAATGCAGGAGGATCTTCTAATGCAGGTGGAGCAGGTGGAGCTGGCGGAACTATTTCGTTAAGTTCAACAGGAGGAGCTATCGCATTGTCGGGTACAGGTACGTCAACTTTAAATGCATCGGGTGGAAATGCCGGTACATTTGGCGGTGGTTCTCTTGGTGCAGTTGGAGGTGCAGGAGGAACTATAAATATTACAGCTTCGGGCAATATTACTACTTCTTCAAATACTGCTATAGCATTAACTGGAGGGACATCAACAAATAATGGTACTTCCACTGGTGCTGCTAGTCCTGTTGGTGCTATGGGGGGAAGTCTTACAATAAATTCAAGTGGGGGAAGCGTTACAATAGGAGCCGCTGTGAATGCAGCCGGCTCTGCTGGTGCTGGTAGTGGCAATAGTGTAGCTGGGGGACTTGGCGGTGCGGGAGGTGCTATCAGTATAACAGGATCAGGTACCGGGGGGGTAATTATTTCATCAACATTATCTACAGTAGGTGGTATTGGCGGTAGCCCTGCTGCTAGCGGTACTGGTACTACTGGCGGTGCAGGTGGAAATGGAGGTAATATTATATTAGCTGGTAGTGCAATAAGTACTTCTGCTGCTATTAGTACTATTGGTGGCATCGGAGGAGTGAATGGAGGTATTGGTGGCGCAGGAGGAAGTGGAGGTGCGATAACGATAGGGACTATAGGAACACCAATCAATGGAACAGTTACCATAGGTTCTACTTTAAATTCTTCAGGCGGTGCGGGAACAGCTCCTGGTGGAGGTAATAACCCTAGTGGTATTGGTGGGGCAGCAAGTGCAATTAGTATAGTAGCATCTGGTAATATACAAGTAAATTCATCATCGAATATAACTGCTGTTGGTGGCGCAGCTAGCGGAGCCAGTGGCGGTAGTGGCACTGCTGGAGTCAAGGGGGGAGCCGGGAATTCTGTTACGATAAATTCAACAGCAGGAAGTGTGACTGTAACTAATAGTACTATTAGTTCTTCAGGAGGAGCTGGGAGTTCTGCAGGTGGTAGTGGTTCTGCTCCGGGTAATGGAGGCAATAGCGGTGTTATTGCATTAGCTGGCTCAACAGGTATAACAGTATCTGGCCCTGTAACTGCTGCTGGAGGCGCTAAAGGTGCAGTAGGGACTGGAGGTAGTGCCGGTACCGGAGGTAATATTACTGTTAATGACGGGGCTGCTATCGTTACCACAGGGGGATCAATAAACGATGGTATCTCTGGAATTATATCAGGATTGAATTTTACAAAAAATGGTTCAGGAACTGTAAGACTTGGCGCAGCTAATATATATACAGGCTCTACAACCATCAGTAGTGGCGCTTTGCAAATAGGGATTGCTAATGCTATCCCATCTGGCAGCAATGTAACATTAAGCGGAGGTTCGCTTAGTACAGCAGGAGGCACAAGTGGTGCAGGAGTTAGTAATTCAGCAACGCTAGGTACACTTACCGTTACTTCTGCAACGTCTTCGATTATTTTTGGAACAGGCTTACATCAATTGAATTTTGCTTTAGCTTCCGCAAGTGCAGCATGGACAAGTAGCCTTACAATTACAGGATGGACAGGAACAGGAGCTACCAGCGGTACTGGGGGACAATTGTTTTTCGGTACATCAAGTACAACTCTATCAAGTAATCAAGCGGCTAGTTCTTTCACCGGTTATACTTCGGGCGCACAATATCTTGCTTCTCCAAATTTAGGTCAGATAGTACCCGTAGTTGGTTGTACACCTCCGGCTCCAACAAGTATGAGTGCGAGTGCAACAAGCGTTTGCACAGGTAATTTTTCTACTGTTACATTCAATGCAAGTACACTTACTGCAGCAACATATTCCGTTACATATAATGTAAGCGCTCCAAATGCATCAACCGGCAATATTGCTTCAATGGTCTTTAGTGGAAGTACGGGAACATTTTCAACACCGGTCTTAAGCTCTGCAGGCAGTAATACAGTAACAGTAACTGCAATAGCATTGGCATCAACGCCAAGCTGTACCGTTTCGGTTAGTGTTCTTACACCAGGTTTTACAACTACAACAGCACCAACTTTTACAATTAGTCCTTCTGCAAGTGCAAGCACAGTTTGCGTAGGTGGTACAGCTACAACATTTAATGTGGCAGTATCAGGTACAGGCATAACACAATATCAATGGTACAGCAATACAAGTGCAGTGAATAGTGGAGGAACATTAGTAGCAACTCATTCTTCTGCAAGCACCAGTGATAGTTATACAACCTCAACGGCTTCGGCAAGCGCTTTATATTATTATTGTGTAGTAACTACCAGTGCAGGATCTTGTAATACAGCTACTAGTTCCGTATCAGGATTAATTACAGTAGTTGCCGCACCGACGGATAACGCAGGAACAGCATTGAGTGGCATATGCCAGGGAAGCAGTGCAGTAACAATAGGTACAGGCGCCTCTTATGGCGGTACGGCCACATCAGCAGTCTGGACTGACGGAGGCGCTGGTGGTACATTTACTAATAATGGCGGCACTACTCCTTCAACAACAACCTGGGCTCCGCTTTCATCTTATTCCGGAACTGTAACGTTTACGTTAACTACAGCAGGAGGAAGCCCATGTTCAAATGCAACTGCTACTAAAACAATGGTTGTAACAGCGGCACCAATTTTTACAGCTAATCCTACAGGATCAAGTAGTGTTTGTGTTGGTGGTACAGGTACCGCATTAACTGTAACCGTAACAGCCACTGGCATTACGCAATATCAATGGTTTAGTAATACCAGTCCGGTAAATAGCGGGGGAACGGTAGTGGCAACTCATGCATCATCATCTACCGCTGATACCTATACAACATCTACAGTTTCTGCAAGTGCTCTATATTATTATTGTAAAGTAACCACCAGTGCGGGTTCTTGTAATGCAGCTACCAGTTCAGTATCGGGATTATTTACTGTAACGGCTGCACCAACGGCTAATGCAGGAACGGCATTAAGTGGCATATGCCAGGGAAGCAGTGCAGTAACAATAGGTACAGGAGCATCTTATGGCGGCACGGCTACATCAGCAGTTTGGACTGACGGAGGCGCTGGTGGTACATTTACTAATAATGGTGGCACTACTCCTTCAACAACAACCTGGGCTCCGCCGGCAGCTTATACAGGAACTGTAACGTTTACGCTAACTACAGCAGGAGGAAGCCCATGTTCAAATGCTACTGCTACAAAAACAATGGTTGTAACAGGAATGCCTAATTTATATACTCCTCCTGCCACAGCAAATTATATACGATATGATTTTACGAGTGGCAGTTCCCTGGTTAACCAGGGAACTGCGGGTGGCCCTGCCGTTCTTGGTACAGGTACCGGCGGCAGTATCGTACAAACCACTGACAGATTTGGAAATGCTAATAGTGCTTATTTACTTACTCCCGGTACAGGAGGAAACTACTGGATATCTAATACTACTGCAGTAACGCTCACTTATGTTCCAATGAGCGAGGGAATTTGGTTCAAAACAACAGTAGCGGGAGGAACATTACTCGGAGTTAATAGTGATGCAGCTGGTGCAAATAATAATCCTGATCATAATCTATATATGGACAATGCAGGAAAAATCGTATTTGACATCTATAATGGTAGTATTCACGTGGCTGTTACCAGTCCGGCGGCATATAATGATGGAAAGTGGCACCAGGCCGTAGTTACTACTACAACAACAGCGCCACAAACCATAACACTATATGTTGATGGTGCAAGTGTGGCTTCAACTTCGACAACATTAGGCCTGACTTCAGCAGGTTCACGTTTTATATTAGCAGGCGTTAACAATTTAACATTTACTCTAGGTGATAATCCTAGTAACTGGGCATTTACAGGTAGTGTAGATGATATAATAGTTTATAACGGCACAACATTAACTGCAGCTCAAATAGCAGGTATGTCAGCACCTTCTATAACTGCTGTTGCTAACTCCTGTAGTGATGCAGTGGTAACATTAAGCTCATACTCATTAGCAACCGGTACTTACGCAGTTACTTATAATGTAAGTGGTACTAATACGGTAAGCTCTACAACAGCAACAATGAGCTTTACGGCAGGTAGTCCGGGAACAGGTACTTTTAATACAGCTAATTTACCTAATGTGGGTAGTAGCAATGTAGTGAATGTTACAGCACTTTCCTTTTCATCCGGTTCATGTAATGCAACTTTAAATATAAATACCCCAAATTTTACTACAACTGGCAGTAATACATGGCTTGGCAGTAGTACTAATTGGAATGATGTTACAAATTGGTGTGGTGGTAGCGTTCCCATATCTACAACGAATGTAATAATACCAAATGGGTTAACTAAGTATCCGCTATTGGGTACTGCTGGTTTAAGTACAACAGGATATGCTGGCAGTGTCAGTATAGGAACTACAGGTACAGGAGCTGCAGCATCGCTCACAGTAGGAACAGGCGGCTTATTAAGTATTTCTGGAACCATCACTAATACCGGCGGAACATTTGATGCAACAGCCGGTACTATAGAAATGGCAGGAGCCGCCGCACAAAGCATTACTGGCGCTAATTTTGTCAGTCAAACAATATATAATTTAATGGATAGCACAACGTCAGGCGGGTTATCTGTAGATTCAATAAACATAGTAGGAGAATTAGGATTCCCTTTTTCAGGAACATCCTCACTTTCTATTAGTAAGAATGTAGTGTTACTTTCAAACGCCTCGACCACTGCGTGGATCGGTCCGATAACAGAGGTTGGAGGTACGGCACAAGCAACGATAACCGGCAAGGTAATTATACAGCGTTATTTCCCGGCTCATAGAAGATGGCGCTTAATAACCGCATCGGTAACTGCGGCCAGTGCCCAAACGATCAATGCTGCATGGCAGGAAGGGGTTGTCAGTACTACATCTCCATTATCAAATCCTGATCCATTGCCGGGTTATGGTACACATATTACTGGGCCTGGTCATTATAATTTTGCATTCGGATTAGGCTATGACCAATCGCCAACAAATAGCGCATCAATAGCCTATGTGCATGATACATCTTCCTGGTTTAGCTTGCCCAATACTAACGTAACCAAAGTGACCGATTATCAGGGATATATGCTGTTTGTTCGTGGTTCCAGAAATTATACCATTAGCACTACTACACAAACTACATTGGCAACAAATGCTACGTTACGTACCACAGGAAGTCCAAAAACAGGTATTCAGAATGTGCCCGTTGTTGCTGGTGCTAATGTAATAGGCAACCCCTATGCAGCAACAATTAATTTCAATACCATTTTTAATAAAGCTACCACAAAGGCTGCTTTAGGTAGTAGTACAGCGAATAATACTTTTTATTTATGGGATCCTAATATAGCATCAGCAGCAAACGTAGCAAGTGGAACCGGAGGTTGGGTCGTATTAACAAGCAATGGTGCTGGAGCGTATATACCTGTACCGGATCCAAGATCAATAAGTCCGTTTAATGTAAATGGAGATATTCAATCTGGAGCCGCATTTATTGTGCATGCACAAACATCAGGCTTTGTGCAGATCGATGAATCTGATAAAGTTTCTCCTGCAGCTACCAACAATGATCTTTATTTATTCAGGCCTGCAGAAGCAGTTCCTCTAACTATGTTAAGGACTACATTGTATGCCACAGCAGCAGATACTATAAATTACCTGGCTGATGGAGTACTAAATATTTTTGATAATAGTTTTACTAATGATGTTGACTGGAATAAGGATATACAAAAACAAGCGAATTTAAATGAACAATGTTCGGTATTTAAAGGCGGCAGGTTAATTGCAGTTCAAAGAAGTTCACCTGTTAATGCAGGCGATACAATTTTTCTAAAACTGGCTCATTTAAATCAGCGCTCGTATAGGTTTGCGTTCGAAGCAACCAGCTTTAACCGCCCTGATCTTAATGCCTATTTGATAGATACATTTATGCATACAAATACACCAATATCTTTAGGCGACAGCGCTACAGATATTGATTTCACAATAACAACTAATGCCGGTTCCGCCGCGGCTGATCGTTTCGCCATAACGTTCAGGCCTGCTCCGGGAAGTGTACAATACACCACTGTAACAGCAACCCAGCAAAACAAGGATGTTTTGGTACAATGGATGGTCAAAAATCAACTAAATATTAAAGAATATATAGTTGAAAAATCAACGGATGGAACAAATTTTTATCCTGCAGATACTACAATGGCCACATCCGGAAGTACGGGCGCTATCGTATATAACTGGTTGGATAAAGATCCTGTTATTGGAACAAACTATTATAGGATACGTAATATTGATAATAATGGAGTATACCAGGAAAGCAATATCGCGAAAGTTGAAATTGGTAAAGGGATAATCGCAGGAATAGCTATCTACCCTAACCCGGTAGTAAACGGAGAAATAGGTCTTCAAATGAATAATGTGCCTACAGGGAATTACCGGATAAGCGTAATTGACGAAACCGGACAAGTTATATTATCAGAAACAATTGATCACGGGGCAGCAAGTGAAACAAAAAATATATCTATGTATAAGGGAGTTGCAAAAGGGATATATATATTGGATGTACAATTCCCTGACAATACACAAACAAAAATTAAATTTGTAAATCGGTAATTCCATATTAACTTTAAAAAAATAAACTGATGAAGAAGTATCGAAAAACAATCGCCATGGTCGGCGTTTTGTTCATGTTGTTTACTATTTTACCTAACTTAACTGTGAAAGCGCAAGGTGTAGGCGAAGGTGATCCTGATTCGGATGTGCCTTTTGATGGAGGGCTTAGTTTATTGGTGGCTGCGGGTATCGGATATGGTATTAAAAAGAATAAAGAAAGAAAAAATAATAAAGACATCGAAATGTAATATTTTACATTTTCCATAATACAAATCGGGGATATTTTAGTATCCCCGATTTGTATTATAAAGATTAGTTATTATCAAGCGAAATTGTTGCTTTTTTAATTTTTTTTAACGAATTTCGATGCTCTTGTATTAAATAAATAAAGATTTTACTCTAGCATTGATTTAGTAAAGTTTTGCCTTTGTATAGTGGATTGTAATAATATTTTATAGATCATGCCTAAATCAGTTTTAACTAATGAGTAATATTATGCAGCGTTGCACCTCTTTTGTTTTCAAAATTCACATGGATCAATTGTTTCTCATAGCATTTACATTATTTCTCTTTTCATCATGCGGGGTGGCTAAACCAACAGCCTACTTTCAAACGCTTAATAGGGATACAACTCTTAAGGCATTTATAGACAGTAATGCAGAATCTAAAATCGTAAAGAATGATGTACTGGCAATTACGGTATCTAGTCTAAACAAGATGGAAGACGCGTACTATAATAATTCGTCAACTTCTTCTTCAGCATCTAGCGAGTCATCAACAAATTCTTCTGAAGCACAAGGGTATCCAGTTGATCTCGATGGTAATATTCAAATCCATAACCTTGGTAAATTGCATGTAGAAGGCATGACGAGAAGACAGCTAAAAGATTCATTGGAGGCTGGGCTGTTACCCTATTTAAAAGATCCGATCGTTACGGTGAATTTTTCGAATCACCGGGTTACTGTCTTAGGCGAGGTTATAAAGCCCCAGGTTTTGGAATTACAACATGAGCAAGTCTCCTTATTAGATGTAATAGCTTTGAGCGGGGATGTAACGGCTGATGCATTGAAAAGAGATATTCTTGTAATACGGCAAACCCCTAAAGGTAAAATATTTAAGCATATCAATTTAGAGGACGAATCTGTATTTAAAGATTCAAGTTGGTATAATGTGCAATCGGGAGATATAGTATACGTGGAGCCTAATTTACGAAAACTCTACGACCGAGATCGTGATACAAGGATTCAGCGAAATATTACCATAGTGCTGGCTGCAGCCTCTCTTGTCTTAATTATTTTAAACATTGCCCGTTACAATTACTAATGCCATATCCCAGTAGTTAAAGAGCTTTATTATTATGAACGAAAATCAGTCCTTTAAAAACAACGACACCAATCATCCGAATTTTTTCGTACAGCTTGTACAAAATTATTTGCCATATTGGCCATTGTTCGCACTCACTATACCTGTTTGTCTATTTTTTGCATTTATAAACTTCCGGGCACAAGCTCCGGTATATGTGGCATCAGCAAAAATTTTGATCAAAGACCCTAATAAATCTGGCGATACAAAACTATTAGACGCACTTAATATATTTGGAGAAAAAAAAATCGTTGAAAATGAATTGATCGTATTAAAGTCTTCTATATTGATGCAATCAGTTGTTTCTGAGCTTGATCTTTATACAAGCGTTTATAATGAAGGGAATGTCAGAAAAGAAGAGTTATACGCTGACAATTCACCCGTAAAATTTATTGCTGTTAATAAAGATAATATTACTGGGTTTGGAAAATTTTATTTTACAATAGACTGGAATAAACAAACCGTATTCATTAATGATACATATGTTCCTTTTGATTCTACTATACTCTTAGGTGACGGATTATATCGTGTAGTAATAAATCAATTTTATAATAGAAATGTCGTTAATAAAAAATATTATGTAGTTGGCACTTCAGTTGCAGAAGCTGCTGGTGCAATTCTTGGGAGATTGAAAACTAATCCTGTTTCTAATCAGGCTACGGTTATAGAGGTAAAACTTGAAACGGAAGTTCCTGAAAAAGCAAACGATATTCTTGCTAAATTATTTGAGATTTATGAACGCAATGGGATAGCTGAAAAAAATGAAACTGCGCTAAAAACCCTCGATTTTATTGATGGGCGTTTACAGCTCGTTACTGCGCAATTAGATAGCGTTGAAAATAACATCCAGACATACAAATCAAAAGAATCACTAATAGAAGATCTTGGAGATCAAGCGAGGGAATACCTTACGAGGGTAACAAATAATGAAGAAAAAAGCACCGGTATTGGTATTCAGTTAGATGTCTTGGACCAAATTAAAAATTATGTAACAGATAAGGGGGCTAAACCTGGTACAGTTCCATCATTGCTGTTAAACCAAGATCCATTATTAGATAGATTGCTGGATGAGTTATACGAAGCAGAGTTTTCTTTACATCAAACCAAAGCGGTCACCGGCGAAAAAAGTAACGAGGTTGTGTTGATACAAGAAAAGATCGAACGCCTTAAATCTGATATATTAGAAAACATAGGAAACATAAAACGGAATTTACTGATAGAAAAAGATGTTGATGATGTTATAAATTATAATCAATCTTTACTTAATGAACTTCCGGAAAAAGAAAAAGGGTTATTAGAGATTAGTAGACAGCAAGCTGTGAAAAATGGTATTTACCTGTATTTGCTACAGAAGAGAGAAGAAACTGCGTTAGCATATGCTTCGGCCATTGCTGATTTAAAAATTATTGATAATCCCAGTATAAGCGGACCAATAAGTCCTGTTGCGCAAAATTATTATGTAATGGGATTACTTATAGGCTTCTTAATTGCTATAGGTATCATTTTATTAAAGGAACAGTTTAATAACAAGGTGTTATTTAGAGACGAAGTGCAGGAGAAAACAACTATTCCATTTGCGGGAGAAATAATACAAGCAACCACAAAAAATCCTATTGTAATTTATGAAGGAAGAAAAAGCATCATAGCTGAACAGTTTAGGTCAATGCGAACGAACTTAAATTACCTTGGATTAGATGATAAACATAAAACAATAATGATCACCTCTTGTATTCCGGGTGAAGGAAAAAGCTTTGTTGCTATCAATTTGGCAATCAGTTTTACATTAACCGGAAAAAAAGTTGCCTTAATGGAGATCGATTTGAGAAGGCCAAAACTCAGCAAGCTTTTATTAGTAAATACCAATATAGGTATAACTAATTATATAGTTAATAAAGCATCAATTGATGAGATAATTAAAGAAACAAGTATACCTAACTTGTATGTAATACCGGCAGGAACAATACCTCCTAACCCAACAGAGTTAATTATTAGATCGGAGTTTAAAACAATGATGGATAAAATAAAGGAAAAATTCGACGTAGTAATTATCGATACTGCACCAATTGGACCTGTTACGGATGCGTTGTTGTTAAAAGATTATGCAGATATCACTTTATTTATGATACGCCACGATCGTACCCCAAAGATCATGTTGCGTGTAATTAATGAATACCATGCTAGTAATAAGTTCAACAATATGGCATTTGTGTTCAATGGTGTAAAAAAACGCGGTATCATGGTTGGTACACTTGGCAAAACTTATGGTTCGGGCTATGGTTACGGCTATGGTTACGGCTATGGTTACGGTTATGGCTATGATGTTAAAAAAGAAAAAGAATCGCTTCTTAAAAGCATTCTTACAGAAATAAAAGCCCTTTTTAAAAAATAAAAGAGTTGTTTAATGTAATAATAAAAAATATTTACTTCGGTAGTATGTAACTGAGGAATAGCGAAGCTGTGCAATGTCTAAAAATAATTCATATTGGTTCGCTGTTTATACAAGGCCCCGCTGGGAGAAAAAAGTTGTAAAATTATTGGATGAAAAAGGGATCGAAAATTATTGTCCGCTAAATAAAGTGTCCAAACAATGGAGCGACCGAAAAAAAATAGTTTTAGAGCCAATATTTAAATCATATGTTTTTGTAAGGGTAAGTGAAGAAGATAAATGGAATTTAAAAAAGGTTAATGGGATCATTAATTTTGTTTATTGGTTAGGGAAACCGGCGCATATACGAGACGAAGAAATAGATAGCATCAGAAAATTTTTAAATGAATTTTCTGATGTAACGGTAGAGCAAGAACTAACGGTAAATTCAAAAGTAAGGATCAAACAAGGTGTATTAATGGATTACCAAGGGGTCCTTTTAGAGATATCAGGTAATCGCGCAAAAATAAAAATTGAAAGCATGGGAATTCAGCTAAGTGCCCATTTCGATAAAAAAAACATAGAGCGTTTACCAGGCTCATGATCCCGGCTATTAATGCCGCCTTCTTCAATAAGCATTTCATTGGTATAAAATTTCGATCATTTGATGAACAAGAACGATAAAATTTATGTCGCTGGCCATAGGGGGTTAGTAGGCAGTGCGATCTTAAGGCTGTTGCAAGAAAAAGGCTTTACCAATATTATTACCAAAACATCTGCGGAATTAGACTTAAGGGATCAGGTTTCCGTAAAAAGCTTTTTTGAAAAAGAAAGGCCCCAATACGTGTTCATGGCTGCTGCAAAAGTTGGAGGGATATGGGCAAATAAAACATATCCTGCAGAATTTATTTATGATAATATCACGTTGCAAAATAATATCATTAATGAATCCTATCGTAGCGGGGTAACAAAATTATTGTATCTGGGAAGTAGCTGTATCTATCCTAAAAATTCGCAACAACCTATTAAAGAGGAGTATTTTTTATCAGGTTATTTAGAGCAGACCAATGAGGCATATGCTATTGCAAAAATTGCAGGTATAGAAATGTGTCAAGCATACCACAAACAATATGGCTGTAGGTTCATAAGTGTTATGCCAACAAATTTATATGGCCCCGGCGATAACTATGATCTGCAAAATTCACATGTATTACCGGCCCTTATCAGAAAATTCCATCAGGCAAAAATAAATAATGAGGCTATGGTAACTGTATGGGGAACAGGAACTCCGCTACGGGAATTCTTACATACAGATGATGTTGCACTCGCCAGTCTTTTTTTAATGGAACAATATGAAGCTCCTGAAATAATTAATGTTGGAGTTGGGAAAGACCATAGTATTAAAGAAATGGCGCTGATGATAAAAAAGATAATTGGATACACCGGGGAATTAAATTTTGATACGACTAAACCGGATGGGACGCCTCGTAAATTATTGAGCGTTGATAAAATAAATGCTTTGGGCTGGCATGCCAGTATTGACCTGGAAGAAGGGATACGGCATACCTATGAAGATTTTGTAAATAAATATAGCTATTATACTGCTCCTAAAAAAGGAACGATAGTTGCCGCCAATAATTCGAATGTGTAGGATCGCAGGTGTAATCAACCAGTCAATAGCCCTGTCTTCTGTTGAAGTAATGGTTAAAGAAATGTGCCAATTACTACAGCACGGAGGTCCCGATGGCCAAGGTATATATATCAGTAAGGAAAATAATTTTGTACTTGGCCATAGAAGATTATCGCTGATCGATCTTTCTTCTAACGGTAATCAACCAATGCCTTATGCTAATAACAGGTATTATATCAGCTACAATGGAGAGTTATATAATTATCTCCAATTAAAAGAAGAGCTTAAAAAAGCCGGATGTTGTTTTACCAGCCAGAGTGATACGGAAGTAATTTTGGCAGCCTTTGCTACATGGGGTACAAAAGCTTTTGAACGTTTTAATGGGATGTTTGCTTTTGCCTTATTTGATACGACAACGAACGATGTGTTCCTGGTAAGAGATAGTATTGGTATGAAGCCACTTTATTATGCCAATACTAAAGAGGGATTAGTGTTTGCGTCAGAGATAAAAGCCTTTCAAGTAATACCATACTTGCAACAAAAAAACAATATTGCGGAGGTTTACCTGATGGCTTATGGACACTTGCCTGAACCAATAACTACACTTAAAGATGTAAAGCCACTCGAAAAAGGGAACTGGTTAAAATATCATATTCCATCAGCGACCATCGAGATCGATGTATTTAAACAATATAGCTATTTTGAAAAAATAGATAACAGAGGAGAAGCGATCAAGTATATAAAAAGAAATTTAAACGACGCTGTACAAAAGCATCTTTTGTCTGATGCGCCTATTGGCGTTTTTTTGAGTGGTGGATTGGATTCAAGCATTGTTACTTTATTAGCGAATAAAACACATAGGGATCTAAAAACTGTTTCGATCTTTTTTAATGATAAAAATTACTCGGAAAAAAAATACCAGGATCTATTGCAACAGGGGTTACCTTTCGAACAACATCAGTATTTAGTAACACCCGATGATTTTCATGATAACCTATCTACCATTATAGATGCCATGGATCTTCCCAGTTGCGATGGTATCAATACATGGTTCATTAGTAAGTATGCGAAAGAGAACGGATTAAAGGCAATGTTATCAGCCGTTGGCGGAGATGAATTATATGGAGGCTATCCTTCCTTTGACAGGATGAAGGCAAGTATTCTTTTACAAAAATTGCCTAATAAAGTATTGAGAGCAGGCGCTAATGCTTCTTCTAAAAAAATAAGAAGAATGCCGTATCTTAGTATTGATGGCATAGTAGGTAAATATCTTTTTTTAAGAGGCCAGTTTGTTCCTTCAGAAATAGCAAAATACCTTAATGCAGATGAATCTGAAATATGGAAAATATTAGAAGAAGAACCGCTAGTAAAAAATATTGATTATTTAACCGCGGGTAATCAGGCAAGTTGGATGGAGTGTAATTTATATATGCAAAACCAGTTGCTGAGAGATACCGATGTTATGAGTATGGCACATGGTGTGGAAATACGACTTCCTTTTTTAGATGTCCCATTTATGAATCTCTCGCTTCAAATAAGCTCAGCGCTTAAGTATAAAGGAAATATCAGAAAAAAATTATTAATAGATTCGTTCAAAGACATCTTACCCGAACCTATATGGAACAGGCCTAAAATGGGTTTTGCGTTTCCATTTAAAGAGTGGTTGGGAGATGATCGCTATGTAAAAAGCAGAAATGGTAAATACATGGGAGAATACTTGGCAAAAATGAGAACGGGGCAAATCCATTGGTCACAATTTTTCACATTATTATTGATAGAAAAATAACTTCGGTATAAATTTAAAAGGACTTTTCAGCTATGCTCTTCTTAACATTAAAAATTTTTTCTGCCACCGGAGGTATAGAGAAGGTAAACCGCATAGCAGGAAAAGCTTTGTATGAAATAGAAATGGAATCCGGTAAAAAGGGGTTTAAATTATATTCCATGTATGATAGCAATGCAGATAATGTTGTTAATAAATATTTTTGCAACAGTGCTTTTGAAGGGTATAACAGGAGTAGAATTAAGTTCGTTTATAAAAGTATACTAGTTGGTATAAAAAGCGATGTTGTTGTATTGTCGCACATTAATTTATTAACGGTAGGTTTTTTCATTAAACTATTTTCTCCCAAAACGAAACTGATATTAATTGCTCATGGAATAGAAGTCTGGAAAGTTTTCCCTACATGGAAAAAATTCGTATTAAAAAAGGTTGATTTGATATTGCCTGTAAGCAAGTTTACAAAAGATACTATGATAGGGTTAAATAAATTGCCCGAAGAACAATTTAAAATATTGAATAATTGCCTGGATCCATTTTTATCAGAACCTTTACATGAAGAAAAAAGTAAAGAGCTTTTTAAATTATACGGTTTTACAAATGATAATATTATTTTGATGACTCTAACAAGGTTGTCTGCAAAGGAAAAATATAAAGGGCATGATAAAGTTTTATATGCTTTGCAAGAGTTGGTTGCCAGTAATGATAGCATACGGTATTTGCTGGTAGGGAAATATGATGAAGTGGAGAAACAAAGATTAGACAAGATAATTAATGAGCTTGGATTAAATAAGTATGTTGTTTTTGCAGGATTTATTTTAGATGAACAAATTGCCGCGCATTATAACCTTGCAGATATATATATAATGCCAAGTAAAAAAGAGGGTTTTGGTATTGTGTTTATCGAAGCGCTCTATTATGGCAAACCTGTAATTGCAGGTAATAAAGACGGATCAGTCGATGCGCTATACAATGGCAAATTTGGTTTGTTAATTGATCCTGATGACCAGCAAGAAATTAATAATGCAGTAAAACGCATTATTAACAATAAAGAACAATACCTGCCTGATCGTGATCTACTAATGCAAAAATTTAGTTACGCATCGTATAAAAAAAACTTAAAGAAAATTGTTGAGTCCTTATAAAATAATTTAAAAGCACAAATAAAAAATTGGAAGAGTTATTAAATAAAAATGAACATTGGGATTTAGAATTGAAGCCTAGAACATCGTTATTAGATATTAATCTTAAAGAAGTTTGGCAGTACAGGGATCTAATGGTGTTATTCGTAAAAAGGGATTTTGTAGCTAAATATAAGCAGACAGTGTTAGGGCCGGTATGGCATTTTATACAGCCCATTTTAACAACGCTTATATCATTCATGTTATTTAACGTGGTGGCCAATATCCCAACAGATGGCATGGATAGTATTTTATTTCAGATGTCTGGCATTATAATCTGGAATTATTTTTCTACTTGCTTAACCAATTGTTCTAACGTGTTTGTGACGAACGCAAGCATATTCGGTAAAGTATATTTTCCAAGATTGGTAATGCCTTTATCTATTGTAATATCCAATATTGTACAATTTGGCATTCAGCTGCTATTATTATTTTGTACAATGATATTTATTGGCATTTATAAAGGAGAACAAATATACATCGGATGGGCATGGTTAATGATACCTGTATATGTTTTTATAATGGCTATAACAGGCTTAGGCCTGGGTATTATATTTTCATCATTAACAACTAAATACCGTGACCTTTCCGTATTACTGGCATTCGGTATACAATTATTAATGTATGCTACAGCTGTTAATTATCCGCTTAGTTTTATTGCTAAAAAAAGCCATAAGTTATATAATATAATAAAATTAAATCCTATTGCATCATTGGTTGATGGGTTTAGAAACGCAGTATTAAAAGGAAATGTAGATTTTCATTCATTGGTCTATCCGGTTATATTTATGACAGTTACCTTTTTTATAGGAATGATATTATTTAATAAGGTGGAGAAGACCTTTATGGATACCGTTTAAATTACAAGAATAAGCAAATGTCGAACACAGTAATAAAGGTTGAAAATTTATCAAAGCAGTACAGGCTGGGTGAGATAGGTACCGGTTCCATAACACACGATGTGAATCGTTGGTGGAGCAGGGTCCGTGGTAAAGAAGATCCTTATTTAAAAATAGGCGATGTTAATGACCGCACTGTAAAAGGAGATAGCGAATATGTGTGGGCTTTAAAAGATATAAATTTCGAAGTCAAGCAGGGAGAAGTTTTAGGGGTAATTGGCAGGAACGGGGCGGGCAAGAGTACCTTATTGAAAATATTAAGCAGAACAACTACCCCTACTATCGGTAGCGTTAAAATAAAAGGAAGGATTGCAAGCTTGCTGGAAGTTGGTACCGGCTTCCATCCTGATCTAAGCGGAAGAGATAACATTTTTTTAAACGGCGCTATCCTTGGGATGACGAAACAGGAAATAAAAAATAAGTTTGATGAAATTGTAGATTTCGCTGGGATCGAACGTTATATAGATACTCCGGTTAAGAGGTATAGTAGCGGGATGTATGTACGCCTGGCATTTGGTGTAGCGGCACATTTAGAAAGTGAGATATTAATTATAGACGAAGTACTTGCCGTTGGGGATGCTGAATTTCAAAAAAAAGCATTGGGTAAAATGCAGGATGCAAGTACCCAGGAAGGAAGGACAGTTTTATTTGTAAGTCATAATATGGCGGCTTTATCGACTTTGTGCACAACTTCGATCTTAATGCAATATGGCCAAATTGTTGCACAGGGTAACACGCGCCAAATAATTGATAAATATATTTCGGCAGGTATTCATAGCGAAGGCGAAATTTTACAAGATGAGATAATCTACAAAGAAAAGAGTTCAAAGGCCTTTTTTAATTCCATTCGGGTTATTTGCAATAATAAAATAACTAATTTGGTAGGTATAGGAGATGAGGTAATAATAGAACTGGAATATACAATTGTAGTTCAGGATACCATATTGAATTGCAGTATCCATCTATTAGACAATTTTGGCGCTTGTATTTTTGCAACGACAAATCTTGCTTCCGCGAACTTGCTTGTTGATGATTATTCTGGCAAGTCTTTACAAATGGGGAGATACAAATCTCATTGTAAAATACCGGCCAATTTTTTAAATGATGCGAATTATGTGATTAACGCATTCTTGGTTCCTAAAGATAATCACGATATGGCTAGTGTAGAAAATGCATTAACCTTATCGGTAACAGAGACAGGTGAAATGAGAAAAGAATATACGGGGCAATGGATTGGAATGTTAAGGCCTAAATTTGCATGGAATACAATATTTGTCGGATAATTATAAACACCCTTATATGAAAGTGGTAATTTTAGCAGGAGGATTGGGTACAAGGTTATCAGAAGAAACTGATATTAAACCAAAGCCCATGGTTGAGATTGGGGGGAAACCCATACTGTGGCATATAATGAAGATATATTCTTCGTTTGGCTTTAATGAATTTATCGTTTGTTTAGGCTATAAGGGATACATAATTAAAGAATACTTCGCTAATTATTTTCTTCACCAATCGGATGTTGCTATTGATCTGTCAAATAATCAATTGGAGATATTAAATTCGACCTCCGAGAATTGGAAGATCACGCTTGTTGACACGGGAATTAATACAATGACAGGCGGAAGAATAAAAAGGATCCAAAAATATGTAAACAATGAACCTTTTATGCTAACCTATGGAGATGGAGTTAGCAATGTATCTATTGATGAATTGATCAAATTTCATAAAGCAAATAAAAGACAGGTTACTTTAACAGCGATATCTCCACAAAGCAGGTTTGGTGTATTAAATATTACAGGAGAGGCATTGGTATCTTCATTTGAAGAAAAACCTAAAGGGGATGATAGCTGGATAAATGGAGGATTTTTTGTTTGCGAACCAGGCATTTTCGATAAAATACAAGGGGATTTAGATGTCTGGGAGCATCATGTATTAGCGAATCTAGCCAAAGAAAATCAATTGGCGGCGTATAGGCATAATGGTTTTTGGAGACCGATGGATACGCTTCGTGATAAAATCGAATTAAATGCATTGTGGGAGAATAATAAAGCAGATTGGAAATTATGGAAATGACAAAAACACTTTTTGATGTTTTTAAAGGGAAAAAAATACTTATCACCGGCGACACTGGTTTTAAAGGTTCCTGGTTGGCAATATGGCTTTTAGAATTAGGTGCTGATGTCTACGGTTATTCACTGCCTGCCAAATCAAATAAGGATAATTATAAAATTACTGATTTAGAAAAAAGAATAACACATAAAGATGGAGATATAAGAGACTTCAAATCATTAAATGATTTTTTTAAAACTGTATCACCCGATATTGCAATTCACATGGCGGCTCAATCTTTAGTGATCGACTCTTATCATGATCCTGTAGCAACATTTGATACAAATGTTATGGGAACGGTTAATTTTTTTGAAGCCGTTAGAAACTGCGATTCAATAAAAGCGGCTATTAATGTTACCAGCGATAAATGTTATGAAAACGAAGAATGGCTATGGGGTTACCGAGAAAATGACAAAATGGGAGGAAAAGATCCTTATAGTGCTTCAAAAGGTTGTTCTGAATTAGTTACAAATTCTTTTATCCAATCTTTTTTTCAGTCGAATGATACTGCTAATGTGGCTTCTGTCCGGGCAGGTAATGTGATCGGAGGAGGAGATTGGTCTGAGAACAGAATTATTCCGGATTTTTTTCGTTCTTTGCAAAATAAAACAACGCTCCTATTACGCAATCCGACTGCTACACGTCCTTGGCAGTTTGTACTTGAGCCGCTAAATGGATATTTAACACTTGCCGCTCATCTGTTTGCTGCTTATGGGATACATAAAGAATTACAAGGTGGATGGAATTTTGGACCGGAAGATGGCAACAATGTTTCTGTATCTAAATTGATTGATGAAATAATTGTTAGTGGTGTAGGAGGTGGTTACGAAATTGAAAAACAACAAAGAGTTTTCAAAGAGGCCTCCTTACTTAAATTGGATATTTCAAAAGCAAAGAAACTGCTTAACTGGAAGCCATATCTATCTTTACATGAAACTATTTCTTTTACCGCTAAGGGATATACAGATGAAACAACGAGTGGAACTGATATTTTCGATGCAAGAGTACAACAGATTAGAAAATATATAAATATCACAACAAACCCAATCAAAATATAATAACACTTTATATGCCAACTGAATTAAATTGTAGACTTTGTAATGCTGGATTAAATAAAACTGCTTCTTTTGAACTGGATAACCTCCCTTTGGGTGTTCAATATTTTCCCGATAAAGAAAATTTAATTAATGATAAGCCGGTAAACCTAAAAATATATTGTTGCGATTCCTGCGGTTTTGTTCAGGCATTTGGGAATCAGGTTGTATATGAATCTGATCATAGTGCTGCGACTAGTATATCACCGGGAATGGTAACTCATAAAACCGAACAGGCTGAAACTTTTATTTCAAAATATAATTTAAAAGGTAAAAAAATATTGGAAGCTGGTTCTGGGGACGGACATTTTTTAGAAATGCTTACCAATGCAGGAGCTGAATTAGCAGTTGGAATAGAGCCTTCAATTAAATCGAAGGAAAGTTCTGCGTTTAAAAATGTAATTGTGTATTCCGATTATGTTAAAAAAACAAACATTTTAAAAGAAGCTCCTTTTGATGGATTTGCAACATTTCATGTATTAGAGCATATACCTGACATCCATGATTTTATTGCAGGTATTTCAGTCAATTTAAAAGATGGAGCCGTTGGTTTTGTGGAGGTGCCCAGTTCAGAGGCTATTGAAGATGAATTAAGGTTTTATGATATCATAAATGATCACCTTAATTATTTTACGCTGAGAACACTTCGTATGGCTTTTGAGATGCATAACTTTGAAATTCTTGATTCGTATAGAGATTGGAATGGCGAACACGATGTTTTAATTGTGAAAAAGAGAAAACCATACGATTTCTCTGTTTTACAAAACGCAAAAACAACGACGATAGATAACTTATTAGCGCTACTAAATAAATACCCGGCAAAAAAAACGGCTATTTGGGGAGCAAGCATGCACGCACTTACATTGCTCTCGCAATTTAACACCGATAAGATCAAGTATATAATAGATTCGGCGCCATATAAACAGAACAAATTCACACCTGTTACACAATATTTAATTGTTGCTCCTCAGGCGATAGAAAAAGATCCGGTAGACCTGATCGTTATTATTGCGCCAAGATTTGAAGAGGAAATTGTTGAAAATTTAAAACGGAATAAAAAATTTACCGGACAAATTGCCGTTTTAAATAGAGATAAAATCATTTTATTATGAAAGTAACCGATTATATCGTTCAGTTTTTAAAGGGAAAAGGTGTTACATCCGTTTTTGAACTTTCAGGAGGTATGATCATGCAATTAATCGATTCTTTTCATTTAGATGGGACAATTAAACTGATAAGTATTCACCATGAACAAAGTGCATCATTTGCGGCAGATGCTGTAGGGCGTATGACAGGCATACCCGGAGTGGCCATGGCAACCAGCGGGCCTGGAGCTACAAATTTAATAACTGGTATTGGAAGTTGTTATTTTGATTCCTCTCCGGCCATTTTTATAACCGGACAAGTAAATACTCATGAACAAAAAGGCGATAAAAATATTCGTCAATTAGGGTTTCAGGAAACTGATATTGTTTCTATAGTAAAATCAATTACTAAGTATGCCGTTAAGATAACATCAGTTGATCAGGTACAGAAGGTTTTTGAAAATGCTTTTGATATCGCTACTTCGGGCAGACCGGGCCCAGTTTTAATTGATATACCTATGGATATATTCAGGGCAACAATTGAAGTAAATAAAGAAAATACGAAATCGAAGGAGATCGTAGCCGCTAATATCCCTGATGAAATAATACAACAATTGCTTACGGATCTAAAAAAATCGGAACGCCCTTTAATATTAGCTGGTGCAGGGATTAGGGCCAGTGGTGCATATAATATTTTTCTTCAGTTAATCGAAAAATTAAATGTACCGGTAGTTTCTTCCTTATTAGCAATAGATGTTTTACCATTTGATAATGCATTGCATGTTGGAATGATTGGTACATATGGGAACAGATGGGCCAATATCAGTCTTTATAATAGTGATTTTTTATTGGTATTAGGAAGCAGGCTTGACATCAAACAGACTGGCGCAGATACCAAATCATTTAAAGGAGATAAAATAATTTATCATGTGGATTGTGAGGCAGGTGAAATTAATAATAGAGTAACCGGATGTGTATCAATTAATGTTGATCTAAAAGATTTTATAAATAAATTAAAAAGCAAGATCAATGATAAATTGGTTAGTAAGAAAGAATGGGAAGACAGTATAAATGCTCTGAAAGAAAAATGGCCTGATACAAAAGAGTTGCAAAATATTAAGGGGATCAACCCTAATTATTTTATGCAAGCACTGTCTATTGCCGGTGCAGATATTGGAGTATATGTAGCTGATGTAGGGCAACATCAAATGTGGGCAGCTCAATCGTTAAGATTAAATAAAGATCAGCGCTTTATAACTTCAGGCGGCATGGGGGCAATGGGCTTTGCTTTGCCTGCTGCAATAGGAGTTAGTATAACAGATGCAACAAAGCCAACATGTGTAATAGCAGGAGATGCAGGGTTTCAATTAAATATCCAGGAATTACAAACTGTAGTAAGAAATCAGCTTCCTATAAAAATAGTTATTATTAATAATCAATGCCAGGGTATGACAAGACAATTTCAGGAATCATATTTTTCCGGTCGTTATCAGTCTACCATCTGGGGGTACAGTGTTCCTGATTTCGAAAAAATTGCCAATGCATATGGTATTCAATCGGCAACGATCATGGAAGAAAAAGAAATTCCAGAGGCTTTAAAGAAAATGAATGAAACAAAAGGCCCTTTTTTGCTTGATGTGCGCATTGATACATTCGCGAATGCCTATCCTAAAATGGCCTTTGGATTACCGATTTCTGAAATGGAACCTTATGCAAGGCCGATGGATATGGAAAGCACTTAATCCTGCAATTATTTAATTAGAATTCATTCGTATGCTTTTAGGTATATATATTGTAACATATAACAGGTCAAAATATTTGGGTAATACGTTAGATTCTCTATTGGCTTCTCCTTTAAGTAATTGTAAGATCACAGTTTTGAATAATGCATCTACTGATGATACAGTAAGTGTTGTGGTTGCTTACCAGTCTCAATTTGAAAACTTAGACTTATTTACACATAAAAATAATGTTGGAGCAAGCGCAAATATCTTGCGGGCTTTGGAAATGAGTGATGCTGATTACACTTGGGTTTTATGCGATGATGATCAATTAAATTTAGCTGATGTAGATGAGATGATGGAAATTATGAAAGACGGGCAGGTCGATTTAATTCATGTAGGAGCTCATGCGGAAATAAAGTGGGATAATGCAGGAAAGAAAACAACTCCCAAGGAGCTGCTAAATAGCGGGTATCATTATTTTAAAGCTAGTAGCTTTACGCCCTGCAATATTTTTAGAACAGATAAATTTCAAAAGAAATATTTAATTGCAGGATATAATAATATTGCAAATGCATATTGTTATATGCCTTTTATAGCAAATGTTTATGAAGACAATGGATTGATCTATTTGACCAATACGAGGCTAGTGACTGCTATTGTTGGAAACCAGCATTATAATACTGAGTCATGGTTTTTTTGGTGGCTAAATTCTTGCAAAACCCTCAAAACAAAAGAGGGAGTGCGGATTGCTTTTTTTGACCACTTTAGTGATTCAGCTGATGATGTGTCATGGTTACATTCTATTATGAGGGAACTTTATCTAAAAGATGAATCTTACAAGACTACGATACTTAATTTCGTTAATACATATTTTAATGATAATGAAAAAAAAGCCTTTTTTAAATTATTTAATAGCGACATGAAAAATGAATTAATTAAAAATTTGAGGCAGAAAATAAAAGGTAAAATAAAAATGCTGATCGGGTATAAAACTGCATCAGCAAATTAAAGACTGTCATAGTAGCAAATAATTCTTGTTTTTCACTAGAAAATAAACACATGGAATTTAAAAATCTATCTTTTAATTCTTTTGATGAGTTAAAAGCGAATATTAGCAATAAGGTTTCCAAAAATATTATAGCCGGCGTCGATTACATACCTGTTACAGGAAAGGTTTTAGATGTAAACGATATTCTTTTTGGTGTCGATGCTATGTTGGATGCGTGGTTAACAACAGGGCGATATGCGGCCGAATTTGAAAAAGAATTGGCTCGTTATTTCGGAAGCCGTTTTTCTTTGTTAGTTAATTCCGGCTCATCAGCAAATCTCGCAGCTTTTTATGCTTTAACTTCTCCTAAATTGTTAGATAGGGCTATTAAACCAGGAGACGAGATTATTACAGTGGCTGCGGGTTTCCCCACTACGGTGAATCCGATGATACAGTTTGGTTGTATACCGGTTTTTATAGATGTTGATATTCCTACCTATAATATTAAAACGGAATTGATTGAGGCTGCGATTACACCAAAAACAAAAGCCATCATGCTTGCACATACATTGGGTAATCCATTTAATCTAGAGGTCATAACAGCTCTTGCGAAAAAATATAATTTATGGCTCATCGAAGATGATTGCGATTCACTCGGAGCTACATATGATGGTAAAAAAACGGGAACGTTTGGTGATTTGGCAACATTATCATTTTATCCTGCTCATCATATAACAATGGGTGAGGGTGGCGCAATATTAATTAATAATGCAAGTCTTAAAAAAATTGTAGAAAGTTTTAGAGATTGGGGACGAGACTGTTGGTGTGAACCGGGAAAAGATAATACCTGTGGTAAACGTTTTGATCAATGTCTTGGAGAATTGCCTCATGGCTATGATCATAAGTATACTTATTCGCATATAGGGTTTAATTTAAAAGCTACAGATATGCAGGCTGCAATTGGACTAAGTCAGCTGCAAAAAGCAGATGTCTTTGTTGAAAAAAGAAGACAAAATTATCAGTTGCTATATAATAAGCTTAAAGCTTTAGAAGAATATTTTATTTTACCCGAACCAACTGCTAATAGTAACCCAAGCTGGTTTGGATTTATATTAACGGTTAGAGATAGTAATAGAATAAATCGTAATGATCTCGTAAAGTATCTCGAAGAAAATAAAATAGGTACTCGTTTGCTATTTGCAGGTAATCTTATCAAGCAGCCAGCATATGTTAATATCGAAAAAATAATTCACGGTGATTTAATAAATACCAATAGAATAATGAATGATGCTTTTTGGCTTGGTGTATGGCCTGGATTAAATGAGAGCCACTATGACTATATAGTAGAAAAGATCAATGAGTTTATTAAAAAATAATCTCGAATGTATATTATTCAAGTGCATCAAATAATCACAAATAAATAAAGCTTGTCTCAAAATCCAATAATCACTGTATCTGATTTTTTATATAAAGTCCATCTTTTTTTAAATAGGCTGGGAAAAAAGAATACGTCAAATAAATTTTCATTCATACCCTATATATTAAAAAGCGCTACTGGTAATGCAACTAAAAAGGTCGTTCACTTTAATGGAAATTTTATTGTTGGTGGAAGTACACAATTAATAGTAGATATTATTGAAAGAACTTCTGATAAATATAATCATATAGTTGTAGTTCCCGAAATCCCTGAACCTCTTCCATATCAGCCGATTGATATTCATCAATTCTCCAATAATGAGTTAGAAAAATTATACGATTTTCTTAAAGAAAATAAACCTGACCTGGTACATATACATTATTGGGTACGTTATATACATAGATTTAATTCCAGCGCTTTATGGTATGCGGCTATTTTTAAGATCTGCGAAGAACTAAATATAAAGATCGTGCAGAATATCAATGTACCTACTACTCCATTCAAAAGTGCAAATGTTGTCCGCAATATTTTTGTAAGTCAATATGTACTTGATAATTTTAATGATAGCCATATTGCATCTTCTGTTATATATCCAGGGTCTGATTTTAGTCATTTTGAAAATGATAATATACCGTCATTGCCTGAAGATGCTATAGGGATGGTTTATAGATTGGATAAAGACAAATTAAATAAAGACGCTATTGAAATATTTATTTCAATAGCAAAAAAAAGACCAGCAACAAAATGCTACATAATCGGACAAGGTGAATTTTTGCAATACTATAAGGAAAGAGTAAAAGAAGAAAACCTTGTATCTAATTTTATTTTTCCTGGAATGGTTAGTTATTCGGATCTACCTTCCTTCTATAAAAAAATGAGCATTTTCGTAGCTCCTGTCCATGATGAAAGTTTTGGCCAGGTTACACCTTTTGCAATGAGCATGGGGTTAGTAGTTGCCGGATATGATATAGGGGCATTATCGGAGATACTTGGTAACAAAGAAATATTGGTGAAATACGGAGATATAGAAGGCCTGGTTAATTTGATTGTTGATCTATTGAACAATAAAAGTAAGAGAATTACAATTGGCATTGCTAATCAACAACAGGCACATAATAGGTTTGCAGTTGAAAAAATGATAAGCGATTATTTGACTGTATACGATAGTTTGATAGCCTAAATCAAACGAAAAAAAATGAAGATCCTCTTTATATCATTAATGGAAGGCTTCTCCTGGGGAGGCAGCGAGGAGTTATGGTGTAAAGTCGCTGACCTTGCAATAAATGAAAAGCAAGAAGTATACATATCGATAAAAAAGTGGGATGTTTTACCTCCAAAATTGCAAATACTGGCCAATAAAGGAGCACGTATTTATCAAAGAAGTTCAACTACAAAACCAGAGAGTCTTTTTACAAGGCTGATTAGAAAAGTCTTTACAAATAAGCGTGTTAATAAATGGGATTTTATTTCTGCCATTCAACCAGATGCTATTTGTATAAATATGGGAGGAGCTTACGATATAGCCTATTTGCCTCAATTATTAGATACAATAGAGAAAGTGCGTAAACCTTATTATTTAATTCAACAGTTTAATCAGGAAAATATTGTTTTACAGGAAAATATAAGAGTTGTAGCTCGCAAGGCTTTTAAGAGTGCGTGTTCTGTATTTTTTGTTTCGGAAAGAAATAAAAATGTAACGCAGCGAAATTTAGTAATGCGCATCGAAAATGGTGTGGTGATTTCTAATCCTGCAAACTTAAAAAACTGCGATGAAGTACCTTTTCCAACAAATGATAGTTGTATAAATTTTGCCAATGTCGCAAGATTGGATGCTGCATATAAAGGGCAGGATCTTTTATTAGAAACACTTGCTTCAGATAAATGGAAACAAAGAAACTGGAAGCTGAATATATTTGGGGAGGGCCCAGACAATAAATATTTACAAGATCTTATTGATTTTTTTTACTTAACAGGAAAGGTTTTTTTGCGAGGGAAGTCTGGTGATATTGCAAATGTTTGGTCAGAACATCATTTATTGATACTGCCATCAATTGCAGAAGGGACACCTTTGGCATTAATTGAAGCAATGATCTGTGGAAGGCCATCTGTAGTAACCAATGTAGGAGGTAATACTGAAATTGTTCAGGATAACAGAACAGGCTTTGTTGCACAGGCACCTACGGTTGCACTTATAGATGAAGCATTGGAAAGAGCTTGGTCGCAAAAAAACAATTGGAGCAATATGGGAAAACAAGCGCATGAATCGATCGTGAAAAAACTTGATCTTAATTCTCATAATACCATTTATTCAATTCTTATTAATTAATGGAAGGGGTTTCAGTTATAATCTGTTGCTATAACAGTGCAGACCGGTTAAAGCAAACGTTAGCTCATCTTGCTAAACAAAGAGTTGATAAAGAAATAAAATGGGAGGTCATTGTTGTTGACAATAATTCAACAGACAATACTACCGCCGAAGCACAACGCATTTGGAATAGCTTTCAAAAAGATATTTCTTTTACGATCGTACAGGAACCTCAGGCAGGATTATCTTTTGCAAGACATAAAGGCGTTAAAAAATCAGCTTTTGAATTTGTTATTTTTTGTGATGATGATAATTGGCTAGAGGAAGATTATATAAGCATTGCGTATAATTTTTTACGATCTAATGAACGATATGCAGCAGTTGGCGGCCAATCAACAGCTGTTTTTGAAGTCGGTGTTACTGAGCCAGAATGGTTTCAGGAATATAAAAGCGGTTATGCAGTTGGCCAACAAGCCGAAGAGGGGGATGTTACAAAAAAAGGGTATGTATGGGGTGCTGGGATTGCTTTCCGCAGGTCTCTTTATTATACAGTAATGAATAATTTATTTCCATCCCTATTAACAGACCGTAAAGGTAATGAGTTATCATCGGGAGGAGATTGCGAAATTTGTTTGCGTTTTATTATAATTGGATATAAAATTTACAATACAAACAAATTAAAGTTAGAACATTTTATTTCTTCGAACAGGCTTACAATTGAATACAGAGAAAAGTTAGGGAAAGGCTTGGACGATGCGTGGGGAATTTTGGGGAAATATTATTTTTATATTGCTTGCAGGTCAAGTAAGAAGGATAGAATAAAAACAATTGTGAAGTATTGGCTCAGCGTTTTCAAATTAAAGGATCTAAACCCAACCGAAAAAGATATGGCAAGTATTTTTACGAGATATAATGACAATGAGAATGCCCCGGTGTTTAAATTAATGAATGGTCTGCGAAAACAAAAAGTAGTATAGGGAAATTTTATGAAAAATTATATTCCAAGTTTAGGGGGGTTAAGGGCATTAAGCGTAATGATCGTGCTGATCAGCCATATTAATGTTAGATCTTGGGGAAATAAAGTCATCCCTTTTCCTTTTAGTATGTTGCTTGATGGCAATTTCGGGGTTAATATTTTCTTTGTGATCAGCGGCTTCTTGATCACTACATTATTGATAGCCGAAGAAAATGCAACAGGTACAATTAGTCTTAAAAATTTTTATATGCGCAGGATCTTTCGCATTTTTCCTGCCTATTATTTTGTATTATTTATTTATTTTCTTCTCGCATTATTTTCAATTGTTCATTTTACCACTCAGTCGTGGTTATCGTCTATCTTTTACTATAAATATTTAGTGCCGGGAGATTATGAAACGGCACATTTCTGGTCATTAAGTGTAGAAGAACATTTTTATTTGGTTTGGCCATTGGTTTTTCTCTTCTTTAAAAGGCAAAGAGTTTATTTTGCTATTGGTGTTATATTACTTGTTTTCTTGTGCAGGTTTAATACTTACTATCAATGGTTGCCTTATCCTATACTTAGTAACTGGATTTTTATTTTCCAAAGGGTAGATGCGATAATGATAGGTTGTTTATGTGCAATGTACAGAGAACCAATAAGCAGGTGGATAGAAAAATTCACCGCATTAAAGTTCGCACCATTAATTTTTATTTTAGTGCTTTTGTTAAATTCAAGATACTCCTATTCCTTAAATGTAGATCACAAATTGCATTTGGGGTTCATAATGGTTCCTTTAGCTATTGGCTCTTCAGTTGGTACAATTACAAATTGCCTGATCGGGCTGGTATTATTATTTTCAATCAGTCAAAAAAATTGGTGGTATAATTTTTTGAATTTGCCGGCCATGAATTATATCGGCAAACTATCTTACTCTTTGTATTTATGGCAACAGATATTTTTAATTTCAGATAAGCTTGGGGTATTAAGCACATTTCCTATAAATATTTGCTGTACTATCATTGCGGCATTATTATCATATTACTTTATTGAAACGCCTTTTTTAAAATATAAAACTAGGTACGATAGCAAAAGCTTTCTCTTCAAACAGCATCTTCCTAAGGTATGAATGAACGTAGCAATATGATCTCTATTATTGTCCCTTGTTATAATTATGGCCACTATGTAGTAGAAATGCTAAATAGTGTGGTAGAACAAACCTATACAAATTGGGAATGTATTATTATTAACGATGGCTCTACCGATAATTCAAAACAAATAATTGAAAATTATATTAAAGATGATAAACGGTTTACATTTATCAATAGTGAAAATGCTGGAGTAAGTGTCGCCAGGAATATGGCTATAGCACAAGCAAAAGGAAAGTATATTTTCCCTTTAGATGCCGATAATAAACTCTATCCCGATTGCCTGTTAAAATGTATTACAGTATTTGAAAAGGAACCTGCTACAAAGCTCGTTCATACGGAAGCTCAATTATTTGGCGATGAGAATAGGTTATGGCAACTGCCGTCTTATGATTACAAAACAATGCTGCACTATAATATGGTAGACAATTCCTGCCTGTTTTTAAAAGAAGATTTCAACAGGGTTGGTGGTTATCGTATCAACATGGTAAATGGCCTGGAAGATTGGGATTTTTTTATTGCGTTGCTAGCGCCATATAGTAACGACCAGGTAGTTAAAATAAATGAGCCTTTATATTATTATAGAGTAGATAAACGATCTCGCAGAAGCACGCTGGAAAATACGCATCAGTTTGATTTAATGCTTGACAATATTATTTATAATAATTATAGTATTTATCAAAAATATTATCCTAATATCTTTGAGCGTATCCAGAAATATGATTACTACAACACAATTATGAATAAGCCATCTATTAAATTTATTGTACAGTTACATAACAAATTGCACAAGCTAAAGCAATACTTTAGAAAGAAATAGCTAGTAGATGATGAAGAAAAAGATCGGCGCAATATTAGAAAAGCTAGGATTAAAAAAGGTTGCAGTAAGTGTAGATTTATACGTGCATGCTAAATGCAGAGAAACAATAAAAAGCATCCGCGTTGCAATCATTCCATATATTGTAAAAGCCAGATCATCCAGAGGTTATTATGCAATAGATTTTGATAGTGATTGGAATGGATTTGGATCAAGGATAGTTAAAACACTGGAAATATTATTGTATTGCGAGATGAATAACCTTATTCCTTTAATTCGATATAACTACCAGGAAAAGAAGGCACCCACAACTGATTATTTTAAAGAGCTTTTCTATTATAAAAACCCTTTGCCAATCGATGAAACAAAGATCAGCTATACAAAGATCAGAGACAATGATGAGTTATGGAAGGAAAATTACAATCAAAAATTACAACTAAGCTCTGCTAAATCTTTGTTTGATAAATACTTAGGTATCAACCCTGACATCACAACTGAGGTAGAATCATTTAAACAACAATGGTTTGGGAATAAAAAAATTTTAGGTGTTCATTATCGGGGAACCGATAAAATAGGAGAGGCTTTATTAGTGCCAAAAGAAAGCTTGTTTAAATATATCAACCAGGTAATAGCCGAAAATACTGACCTGAAGCTTATTTTTCTTTCAACAGACGATAAAGAGATTATTAACTATTTAAAAAGATCTCCTTTGCCACTACCGCTGATTTATAGAGATGATAGTGTGCGGTCCGGAGATGGAGAACAATTTCATAGGAAAGAAGATGTATCAAAAAGCCTGATCAATAAGGACGCTATTGTGAATTGCTTGTTACTCTCGAACTGTCATATTTTACTTAAGACTGCCTCTATTTTAAGTGATTGCTCTGTTGTTTTTAATCCTGGCATTAATGTTAAAGTTATGAGCATACCGCATAACAAGGATCTAACATGGTGGCCGGCAACTGAAATAAATAAATATTCAATTTTACAACCCATCGATCAATAACACAGTTTGAAAGAGAAAAGAAACATAACTTTTATTATACATGATCGTGTGGGCGGCGTAGCTTATATGAATCACCAGATAATTGAGTATGGGGAATTTATGGATCATTATACTGTTCGTATTCTTTTATTTAAACAAAAAGAAGATAAGGCAGATAGGTTCACAGAAAAATTTAAGGCGCATGAAGTAGACTATTTCAATTACTCGCGTTACGACAATGTGTATCTAACATTGAAAAAATTAAATAAAATAATTAATAAAAAGGAAGGAATACTTGTTACTAATGATGGTATTGAACTTCAATCTATAGGATTGTTCGGGACAAGGTCTTTAGTATATGCTATCGTTCATGATTTTTATAATTTGAAATTAGCCTTTGGGTATTACAATCTGATAGATTCATTTATTTGCCACACGGAAGTATATACAAAAGCGCTTAAAAGTTCCGGCGAAAATTATCCAGGTGTAACATATCTCCCACATGGGGTAAAAATAGGAGAGGCGCCTTTATTTGAAGAAAAAGATCGGCAATTAAAAATAGTTTTTATAGGGCGGTTTGTCGAATCAAAAGGAGTACAATTCTTATATGATATTGACAGTAGGTTAAAAGAAAAGCAAATTGATGTTCAGTGGATCTTAATAGGTAAGGGGCCTTTAGAACAATCACTAAAAGAACAATGGCACAACAAAAAAAATGTATCATTTCTCTCTCCAGCAGAAAATGAGGAAGTAATGAATATTGCAAGAGATTGCGACCTTTTTGTCAGTCCATCTCTTTATGAAGGCTACGGCATTGCACTTTTGGAAGCAATGTCTTGTGGATTAGTACCGCTTGTATATGATCTTCCGATAGGTATTTCTTCTGTTTTACCCTCCGATGCGGGGTTTAAAATACCAATAAAAAATATAGAAGGATTCGTTAATACGATAGCTTTATTAAATGCAGATAGAGGCTTATTAGTGAAAATTAAAAAAAATGCCTGGCAGTTTGTTGCAAAGGAGTATAATATAATCGAAACTTCAAAAAATTACCTGCAGTCATTTCTATCAAATGAAAATGATATGGCAATTGGCTCCAAAAAAATAAGCAAAAAGAAAAAATCGTTAGGTCTTTTAGATAAGTCATTTCTACCTAATATTATTGTAGTTCAGTTAAAAAAAATAATGAATAAATAATGGGAATGCCATTGGTAAGCATATTAATGACTGCTTATAACAGAGAAAAATATATTGCAGATGCGATTGAAAGTGTGTTATTATTAAGCTATACAAATTTCGAATTGATCATTGTTGATGATTGCTCAAAAGATAACACGATCCAGATCGCAAAAAAATATGAAGCAAATGATAGTCGGATAAAAGTGTACGAGAATGAAATTAATTTAGGCGATTACCCTAATAGAAATAAAGCAGCTGGTTATGCAAAGGGTAAATACCTCAAATACCTGGATAGTGATGACATGATATTTCCTGGTTCTTTATCATTCATGGTAAATACAATGGAGCAATACCCTGATGCGGGGTTAGGCGTTTCTTCCAGAACTGTAACTACAACAACATATTTAACATCTAAACAAGCCTATCAGTTACATTTTTTCGAAAGAGGCTTATTAGACAACGGGCCTACCGGTACAATAATTAATACAGAGAAATTTATACACTGTGGAGGATTTAAAGCGATCAGAAATGTAAGTGATCTCGATATGTGGTTAAGGATGGCGGCAAAATATCCTGTAATAGAAATGCCTAAAGACCTGATATATTGGCGCGAGCATGAAGGCCAGGAAATAAATATAGCCCCCGAATTATATGCGGAATATAATCTTGCTATACTGGAAGAAAATCTTTTTGATACGTGTTGTCCTTTAGATGATAAAGAAATTCAATACATTGTTTCTAAATTTCGCAGAATAACAGCGAGAGGTGTTTTGAAAATTCTTATTAAAAAGAAAAAATTACAATTATTTTTGAAAGTTCGAAAGAAGTATAAACTTGAGGTCAAAGATTTTTTCTAAAAGCGTTTTATAAATCAGTATTAAATGTTGAGTAATCCTCTTGTTTCCATAATTATTCCTGCATATAATGCAGAAAAGTATATCGAAGCTACCATTCAAAGTATAGTAGATCAAACATGGAACAATTTAGAGATTATAATAGTTAACGATGGCTCTACCGATGATACAGAAAAAATTATTCAAGGGTTTTTATCGGATAAACGTATTAAGTATGTAACACAAACTAATAAAGGCTGTTCCGGCGCTAAGAATACTGGGCTATTGCTTGTTTCAGGAGATTTTATTCAGTATTTAGATGCCGATGACATTTTAAGTCTTGATAAAATTGAGCAACAACTAAATGTTATTCATGACACACCTTTTAAAATTGCTATATGCAGAACAAAGTTGTTTCATGAAGAAGTAGGGGATAGTCAGCAGGAAGTTGATTCAGATTTTTTGTATGACACTGCGAATCCTTTTGAGTTTATGTTAAATTTGTATGGTCTGAATGGGAAAGATGGTATGATACAGCCGAACGCATTTCTTATTTCAAAACAATTGTCCGATTTGATAGGTAGTTGGGATACAACTATTTCTCCTTCACCTGATGAAGATGGCGAATATTTTTGCCGCGTTATGTTAAAAGCCAAGTCAATTAGTATTACAGAAGGGATGAATTATTACCGTAAGCAAAAATCATCAATGCAAAGCCTTTCTAAGCAACATGATTATTTGCATACTAAAGGTTTACTTGGCTCATTGATTTTAAAAGCCGATAACCTTTTTGCATTTGAAAATTCTGAGCGGGTTAAAACAATAATGGGCACTCATTTTGCGAGCTTCATTTATCTCTATGATCATTTGTATAAAGACTTATCACAAAGGGCAGAAGATTATATATATAAAATGGGCTTTAAAAAAATTCCTGATGCGGGAGGAGAAAAGTTTAAAATAATAGCAAATTTAATTGGGTTTAAAAATGCATTAAAAATTAAAAATTTCTTTCTTTAGCATTAATAATTTTAAAAGATAGCATTACTCATTTCTTTAAATCAAACATCAATCAAACACAGTGCGGTTACTTATTATAGGTTCTGATAAAATATTTGCTATTGAAAATTTTTATGTCAAATATATAAATGCTGAAGGAGTAATAGTTCATAATTTCCCCGCGCAAACACTCTTTTATGATTATTATGGCAAAAATGTCTTTAATAAACTATTATTTAAGGCCAACTTATCCTGGATACTTATCATAATTAATAAAAAATTTAAACAAGAGGTTATTAGATTTAAGCCTGATGCAATATTAGTTTTTAAAGGGATGGAAATCTTTCCTGACTCTCTAAACTGGGTTAAAAAAAGAGGAATCAAACTTATTAATTATAATCCCGACAATCCATTTTTATTTTCGGGAAGAGGAAGTGGAAACAGGAATATCAAAAATTCCATAAAGTTATATGATCTACACCTGACATATAATAGTGATATTAAGAGAGAAATGGAGGATAAATACAAAATATCAACAGCAATTCTTCCATTTGGCTTTGATGTAAGTAATGAGTTGTTTGAGAAATGCGGTAAGCAGCAGGAAATTATTAAGGTATGCTTTTTGGGTAATCCAGATAAACACAGAAGTAAATTCATACATCAATTGGCGGAAAAAGGAACTAGTATTGATGTATACGGAAATGATTGGCAAAAATTTATCGATCATCCAAATGTTAACATTTTACAGCCGATCTACGGAGAAGATTTTTGGTTTGCATTAAGAAAATATCGGGTACAATTAAACTTAATGCGCCCTCATAATCCAGACTCACATAATATGCGCAGCTTTGAAATACCTGCTATTGGTGGCATTCAGCTAGCGCCTTTAACTGCCGATCATAAATTATATTTCGAGCCTGAGAAAGAGATTTTTCTCTACAAAAATGTCGAGGATTGCGTTTTTCAGATAAAAAAAATATTGGCATTGCCTGTAAATGAAGCTAATGTGATTCGTGAACAAGCAAGGCAGCGTTCAGTATCATCTGCATATAGTTATAAAGATAGAAGCAAACAAGCTTTGCAACAAATAGAGAAGCTGTATGAGTAGGATCGTAGTATTGCATTTTAGTCCTTTGGAATTATATCCACCTATCCAGAATTTTTTGCGGGGATTAAGCGCCAGTAATACCAGCAAAGAAATTTATGTTCTTACTACGCAAACTAAATTGGGCGCACTGCCGAAATTTACTTCCGATTCAGAAAAAATTAAAATTATCCGTTTAGGGATATCGGCACAAAAATTAAACAGTTTTAGAAGATATAGTAGCTATCTCTTTTTTTACCTTGGTAGCATTATTTTTTTGTTGTGGAAAAGACCTTCTGCCGTTCTTTATTATGAAACTATTTCCTCTTATCCTGCATACTTATATAAACGATTCTTTAATTCAAAAGCCAGAATATTTATACATTATCATGAGTATACGTCTACGGAAGAATATTCCAATGGCATGAAGCTTAATAGGTATTTCCATAAGCATGAAAAATATCTATACCCCATGGCAGAATGGGTTTCGCAGACAAATGAATACAGGATGCAAAAATTCATAAAAAACCTATCTTCTGTTACAGTTGCAAATCCGAGAATATTACCTAATTATCCGCCGGCGAATTGGCATTCATTACCAGATAAAAAAAATAGTACGCCAATTAAAGCAGTATATATTGGCGCGTTAAGCTTAGATACTATGTATGTTAAAGAATTTTCCGAATGGATAATGGCTCAAAATGGGGAAATAATATTAGATATCTATTCATATAATATAGCGGATACGGCAAAATCATTTTTGCGATCACTGCAATCTGAATGGATCATTTTAAAAGAAGAAGTAGGGTATGAAAGATTACCGCAGCTATTAAAACAATACGAGGTGGGAGTAGTGCTTTATAAAGGCCATATTGATAATTATATCTTTAATGCACCCAATAAATTATTTGAATACCTGACAATCGGGTTAGATGTTTGGTTCCCGAACGTTATGAAAGGCACCCTCCCTTATATTACTGATAAAACCTACCCTAAAGTAATAGCAGTGGATTTTATGCAATTAGAAAAATTTTATATTGAAGAAGCGATTGACAAAGAAGGATATACTATGAGTAATAATAGTTATTACAGTGAACAAGCTTTCGAACCTATTATTACAGCATTATTAATTAATTATAATTAATAATTAACAGAGTAAAACAATGAAGACATTATTTCCGAAGCAGGTAAACTGGGCTATTTTTTTTCTTGTAGCCGTCATTATAAAATTAGTCTTTTATGATATTAGCACATTCTCTTATTGCGCAATAATATTATCACTTTACCAGTTTACATTATTATTTTGGGGTATAGGCAATATAATGCCTATAAGGTATTTATTTGGTGCATTTATGTGCTTGCAGTTTTGTGTTGGTCCGGCACTTTCTTATAACGGGTTAGATCAATATCAAACATTAACTTATAGAATGCGTATATCAGAAACTGAATATTTCAGCTACGCATTGCCTGCTGTAATTTCTTTTATCATGGGATTACATGTGACAGCAGGAAATTTTAGAGGAGAGATATTGGATGAGGTTGGCATAAGGAAATTTGTAGATAGAAATCCACAGCTACCTTTAATTTTTATTGCGATCGGGTTCTTTTCAAGTGTGGTATCAGCTTTTATGGCTTCGGAATTAGCTTTTGTATTTTATTTGCTTGGAAGCTTTAAGTTTGTGGGCCTTTTTTTATTAATAGTTGGCGGTAGAGAAATGCAAATACTTCCTATAAAGCAGCTAAGGTTACTGCCATTGATATTAGTATTAGGATCTATTATAGTATCTTCTTTAGGAACCGGAATGTTTCATGACCTGTTAACATGGATAATATTTATCGGGGCCGTTTATGCGCTTCAATACAAAATAGGTTTCAATGTTAAATTAGTAGGCTGCATTATTTTTGTTATGTTAGCTGTTACTATACAACAATTGAAAGGAGATTATAGAAAATCAACACAGCAGCAAGGAGAGGATGCAGGAATTGAAACATTGACTGAAACATACAATGAAAAAAACGAAGGTGATAATTCGATATTTAGCTTCAATAGCTTAGCCCCAAGTTTGTCTCGAATTAACCAGGGATTTATTATAACCAATATAATTACTACGGTACCGGATAGGCAACCATTTGAAAATGGTAGTGAAATGGCGGAAATCCTCGAGTCAGCCATTTTGCCAAGGGTATTGGCACCCAATAAATTAAATGCGGGAGATCGAGATATTTTTATGAAGTATACTGGAATGCACCTGAGAGAAGGAACCTCTATGGCATTAAGTTCTTTAGGGGATGCATACATAAATTTCGGGTACATAGGCGGGTGTATTTTTATGTTTTTTTTAGGACTAACTTATAGTACTGTATTAAATTCATTTGAAAAGTATAGTCACAAATACTCGTGTATCCTTTTATTTCTTCCACTGGTTTTTTATTATCCTATTCGTCCGGATTGTGAATTGCAAACAATTTTAGGCCATTTGGTTAAAGCAGTATTTTTAATATTTATAATTGTCTACAACTGGCGAAATGTTTTTGCTGATCAACCTTTGCAAGAATAATCCAATTAAAAAAGATTCGGTTATTCTATTTGTCATTACCATTTATTTTTTATTGCATTCGTAAAAAAGGATATGGGGTAACAATAAGCGTAATAATTTTATTAGGGATAAGCTTAAACATACTACATTATAAGTTTGGGATGTATCAAGGCTTTGAATGGTACTATACTTTCTTTGCAAATTTCGAGCATTTTGGTTGGGAATATTGGTGGGCTATTTGTTTAAAACAGATAAATTGCAACTTCGTGTACTTAATAAAGCCTGTGGCTTGCTGATCGGTTTTGCGATCGCAAATATTGGCAAAATATTTTTCTATTCTTCTTTTGTAAAAAGTATGGGTAATTACGGTTTTATTTTTGAAAGTATTGGTCCGCTGGTTATGACATTTGGTTTTGCCTGGATGATCCTTGTATCGCTTAGAAATGAAATCGTTTTCAAATTGATAGGTAATAAAGTATTCGTTTTCTTAGGCAGAATTTCATATAGTTTTTACCTGTGGCATTTTATAGTACTATGGTACCTGTATGCCTATACCATAAATATATTTCCACAAAATGCTTTGGGGGTAGTGTATTTGTTTACAGCTATGGTTGTAGTTTTAATACCAATTAGCTTCCTAAGCTATAAATTGTTAGAGGAATTTTATTTTAAAAAAGTTTCTACAAAGTGAAAAAACGTTTACTAATACTATCTAGTCACCCCATTCAATATAACGCGCCTCTATTCAAACTTTTGGCAACACGCGGGGATATTAAAATAAAAGTATTTTACACATGGGGACAATCAAAAGAAAAAATTTTTGATCCGGGATTTGGAAAAGTAAGAGAATGGGATGTGCCTTTGCTAGACGGTTACGATCATGAATTTATAGAGAATACGAGTGTAGCACCAGGGTCTGATCATTTTAAGGGGATCGTAAATCCAGGATTGATAGAGAAGATCGAAGCCTATGATCCTGATGCTATTTTAATTTTTGGCTGGAGTTTTCAGAGTCATCTAAAAGTGATGCGGTATTTCAAAGGGAAGAAACAGATCCTTTTTCGTGGCGATTCTACATTATTGGATGAATCAAAGGGCTTATCTTTTAAAAAAATAATAAGAAATATTTTTTTAACATGGGTTTACCACTTTGTAGACAAGGTATTATATGTAGGAACAGCCAATAAAAAATATTTTTTAAAATATGGACTAGAAAATAAACAATTGATATTTGCGCCACATGCAATAGATAATGACAGGTTTTCTCAAGCGTCTGCTATAAATAAGGAAACTGTAAAAAAATATAAAGAAGAGATAAAAATACCTGAAAATACTATTGTTTTTGTTTTTGCAGGAAAGCTGGAGCCAAAAAAAAACCCTCAGATATTAATTGATGCATTTATTAAATTGAATGACGTAAAAACACATCTTGTATTGGTCGGCAATGGAGTACTAGAAGATCAATTGAAAATGGAAGTGGCCTGTCAAATAGAAAGTTTAAAAAGCAGAATTCATTTTTTACCTTTCCAAAATCAAACTTCTATGCCGGTTATATATTGCATGGCAGATGTTTTTTGTTTGCCATCAAGAGGGCCTGGCGAAACCTGGGGTTTGGCTGTTAATGAAGCAATGGCTTGCGGTTTGCCTATTCTTATTAGTGATAAATGTGGATGTGCAATCGATTTGGTAGCGAATGGAGAGAATGGGTATATTTTTAATGCTGAAAACGAATACGACCTGTTAGACAAGTTAAAATTATTCAGTTCAATAAGTAATGTCGAATTGAGTAAAATGGGGGATTGTTCGAGAAAAAAAATTGAGAAATTTTCGTTTGAAGAGATTTGTATAGCAGTGGAAAATTCTTTCGATTAATATAACTATCATGAGTATTGTTATTTGTAGGTTACCAAAAGCAGGGTTAGGCAATCAATTATTTCCGTTGCTTAAAGCGCTAACGTTTGCAGAGCTTAATGGCTTACCGATAATTATTATAGGCTATCATCAATTAAAACTAGGGCCATATTTTCGGTTAGAGAAATATAAAAGGCGATACAATAATTATTTTATTTTTCAAAAAAGTGTACTGGGGGAAAAAATAGATCAATGGCGCTTATTAAGAAAAAAGCATTTAAATAAACAGATCGAACCTTCAGTAGAATATGTAAGGGACAAAGCTGCGACCATATTTGAATATAACGCTATTCCATCGTGGAAAAATTATTTTGAAGGCTTGAAAGAACATCGAAATACTGTAATAAAACTGTTATGGAAAAATATGAGAGCAGACATAAAAGAAAAAATTGAACGGTATAAGAGCCCTTCTATTGGCGTACATATACGGATGGGAGATTTTAGAAAATTAAAAGAAGGAGAAGATTTTAGTAAGGTAGGCGCAGTTAGAACATCTGAAAAATATTTTATAGATATTATTGAAAATATTAGAAAAGTAAATGGTAGCTCTTTACCTGTATCTGTTTTTACTGACGGATATAAAAGTGAGTTTAAAGAATTATTTTCATTGAATAACCTTTATTTGGTAGAAGGGAATTCCGATATAGTAGATATGATGCTTTTAAGTAAAAGCAGTATTATCGTATGTTCTGCAGGGAGTACTTTTAGTTATTGGGCGGGTTTTTTGGCAAATGCCCCTCTTATTTTGCATCCCGATCATATACACGATTCGATTCGCACAAACGAAATCAATAATAATTGGTATGAAGGGCCATGGGACAGTACTAATACTCTTCTTATCGATAATATCATAAATATTTCAATTAACTAACAGGTCGCAGAAACAGAATAGTAGTTCAATGAAGGCTATAATAAATATTATTGTTTACCAAAAAGTAGTAGCCGATAAGTTAGAAAAATGCCTTTTGTAAATTCCATTGGAACTATTTTTAAAAAAACAACAACTCAAAAAAAGATCAAATATTTTTCATTTGAAAAAATTTGCGACACGATTGAAACCATACAGCTAAAACAATAAAAATTGATAGAAAAATTATTTAGAAAATTACCTGTCTTTAAAGGAAAACAGCGGTTAGCACGTTTCCTGCTAAAAGATAGTATTAAGAACCGAAAAAACTTTTGGGTTGAGGGGAAACAACGTTGTAATTACCTCCTTCCTAATTTAATCGAGAATATTGCATTTGAAATATTCATTGATGGTATTTATGAAAAGGAAACATCAGATTTTTTTGCAAAAATACTGCCACCCAATGGCGTTTTTTTAGACCTAGGTGCAAACATAGGCGCGATAACTGTTCCGCTAATAAAAAAAAGACCTGATATTAAAGTGGTTTGCGTAGAAGCTGCGCCATGGATATTCAAGTATTTGCAAGAAAATCTTATGCATAATAATGGACAAAATGCGATCGCAATAAATAGAGCCCTATTCTATTCAGATAATGAAGAGGTTAATTTTTATTCGCCAGAAGATAAATTTGGGAAGGGCTCTCTTTCATCCGGGTTTACCAATAAATTAGTAAAAGTGCTAACTATTACAATTGATAGTTTATTAAAAGACCAAGGGATAGAAAAAGTAGATGTAATAAAAATAGATGTGGAAGGTTACGAATACCATGCATTCAAAGGAGCTGAAAATCTATTAAACAGAGCAGATGCCCCGGATATTCTTTTCGAATTTGTTGATTGGGCGGAAGATAATGCGGCAGGGGTAGAGATAGGGGCAGCCCAACAAATATTATTTGATATGGGCTACCACATCTATTATTTTAATGATAAAATAACTGAAATGCATAAATTGGACGCACCGATAAAAAAGGGAGCCTATATGCTGTTCGCAACTAAAAAGAATACCTAAATAATATGTTGTCTAATAGAAATTTTATACAATATCTACTAAGGTTCATTATATGCTTTTGTATATTGTACTTCGGTACGCTGGCATTCATTGGCATAACCTCACCGGGAGGCTATTACTTTCCTTTCATCGATAATTATTTAAATTATGTTTCATGGTTAAGATTTGCACTTTTATATAGTTCTCAACTGATCCTTTCGCTTTTTGGGTATAATACTTTCCTGTATGGCAAGTTTATTTTAAGAATGCAAGGTGGAAGTGGGGTACAATTAGTATATAGTTGTTTAGGGTTTGGTATAATGAGTTTTTGGATAGCATTCATATTCGCTAATAAAACCAGTTGGCAAAAAAAAACTAAGTGGATCATAGCAGGATTAGCATTGATATTTTTCATAAATGTTATAAGAATATCTTTATTATTGGTGGCTATAAATAAAAAATGGTCGATAGGTTTTAATTTGGATAACCATACCTTATTTAATATAGCAGCATATGTACTCATTTTTATAATGATCTATTTTTTTGACAGATCTGAAAGGAACCCCAATACTGTATAGGATAAAAATGAGTGGCAAAAAAAAAATAATGATAATGATCGATTGGTTTGCGCCAGGATATAAAGCTGGAGGGCCAATTCAATCTTGTGTAAATATTGCTTATGCGTTAAAAGATGATTTTGATATTTATGTCCTTACAACGGATACAGATCATGGTGAAAATGAGCCATATCCAAATATCCCTTCAGGTCAATGGATCACAAATATCGATCCTAAAATAAATGTTTATTATGCAAAAAAAGCCACTTTAACTTTACAGGAATTAGGTCGGCAGATCAATACTGTTCAGCCAGATTTTATTTATCTCAATAACGTGTTTTCACCTTATTTTGTATTGTATCCATTGTGGCTAAAATACACAGGCAAAATAAAAAATAAAGTAATTGTCTGTCCAAGAGGATCATTGTATGATAGTGCTTTGTCTGTAAAATCGTATAAAAAGAAACCCTTCCTACTTTTATTCAAATTGCTTGGTATTCATAAGCGAATTTTATTTCACGCAACTAATGACCGTGAAAAAGAAGCCATACTAAGATATTTTCCGGGAAGTAGTGTGTGTATTGCAGATAATCTGCCTAATATCAATCAGCCGAAATTTATTAGCTGTAATAAAGACAAAGGAGAACTGAGATGCATATTTGTTGCCAGGGTAGTCGCCATAAAAAACTTGTTATTTTTGTTGGATGTTTTGGAAAAGACAGGCGCTGGTATAAAACTTACAGTAGTTGGCCCACTAGAAGATATTGTTTATTGGGAAGCCTGCAAAAATAAGATCGTGCAATTACCTGATAATATTACTGTGACATACGCAGGCACAAAACCAAATGAGCAATTAATGAGAATTTTGCAAGAGCATCATTTATTTGTATTGCCAACAACTGGTGAAAATTTTGGCCATGCAATTTTTGAATCTATGTTGGCCGGCCGTCCTGTATTAATAAGTGATCAAACACCGTGGCTTCAGTTAAATGAAAAAAAAATTGGCTGGGATATTCCGTTGAATGATCCCGAAGCATTTATAAACGCAATCGAGACAGCCGCAAAATGGGACCAACTGCAATTTGATGAATATGCAAATGCCACCTGGGTTTTTGCCAATAGCTTTGTAACTAATCCGCAATTGCAGGAACAATATAATCAGCTATTTACATGATACAGTTAAAAGTAAATAATGCGGCTTACCGCACCAGCATTACAATAGGCGCTTCTGTTATAAAACAGGGGCTATGGTATTTTATAAATGTTATCTTTTTTAAAAACCCCCTGAACATCAATTCAGGTAGTAAAATTATTTTGTTAAGGTTATTTGGTGCAACAATTGGCAAAGGAGTTGTTATTAAGCCATCGGTAAATATTAAATATCCATGGAAATTAAAAATAGGTAACCACAGTTGGATAGGAGAAGAAGTTTGGATAGATAATTTAGCTGCTGTAACAATTGGAGATAATGTTTGTATTTCCCAGGGCGCCTTATTATTATGCGGTAATCATAATTATAAAAAACAAACATTCGACCTCATACTTGGTGAAATTATATTAGAAGATGGTGTATGGATCGGTGCAAGATCAATAGTTTGTCCCGGTGTAAAATGTGCTTCGCATGCCGTCCTGGCTGTCCTGTCTGTAGCTTCATCAAATTTAGAACCTTACACTATCTATAAAGGCAACCCTGCCATCGCTGTCAATACAAGAGATATCAGTTAATGGTTCTTCACAGCGCTTGTTATCTTTCTTTTTATTTCTCCTCGCATATTTACTATCTTTATTAAACGATGTATATGTATTAACTTGGTTCGATTGTTGATATATTACTTTCGTTTTTCCTCCGTTCCTGGCATGAATATAAGAATTTGATTTATAATTAAATCCAGATTCATTATTATGAAAGTAACAATCATAACTGTCACATATAATTCTGCAAAATTTTTAGAAGATTGCATGAATTCTATATTTACTCAGGATTACAAAAATATTGAGTACATCGTTGTAGACGGAGGTTCTACAGACGAAACAGTTGGTATTATTAAAAGCCAGGAAAATAAGATCGCTAAATGGGTATCCGAAAAAGATGGCGGCATGTACGAGGCCATTAATAAAGGGATGAAAATGGCCACCGGCGATATTATAGGACTGTTAAACAGCGATGATTTATTAGCTTCTAAAGATGTAATAAGTTCTATTGTAGCAAGTTTTAAGCAACATAAAGTTGATTGTATTTATTCAGATCTTGTATACGTAGATAGATTTAATACGCAAAAAATTATCCGCTACTGGAAAGGCCTTTCTTATAAAAGACATCGGTTTAATTATGGCTGGATGCCCGCTCACCCTACTTTTTATGTTCGGAAAGATATTGTAGAGCATCTGGGAGAATATGAATCGCATTTTTTTACAGCAGCCGATTATGAATTTATGACGAGGTTGTTATACAAATACCGTATCAGTGCCTATTATTTACCAAAGCTTACAGTAAAAATGAGAACAGGCGGCGCTAGCAATGTTAGTTTCTATAGCAGGTTCAGGGCAAATAGAAGAGATTATTTAAGTATGAAAAGAAATAAAGTACCCTTTCCTTTTATTGTTTCTTTATTAAAACCACTCAGTAAATTAAATCAGTATCAGTCTACTTTTTTTAAAAAAGTTGTTTAGTAATTACCAGTACACTTATTTCGTGTACGATCGTTTTATTGATAGGAGTATAACCAAAACTTAGATGTTTAGTTTTTTAAAAAGAAAAAATAGTATTGACCTGCCTGGATATTTGCCTATTCAAACTGATATTCATTCTCATATCTTACCCGGTATTGATGATGGCTCACCTGATATTGAAACTTCCCTTCAGTTAGTAAAAGGTATGTATGACTTAGGGATAAGAAAAGCTACGGCTACCCCACATATTATGGGCGATATGTACCACAATAATCCCCAAATTATTAATGCAGCTTTAGAAAAACTACAACTTGCTTGCGCAGCCGCGCAAATAAATATTGAACTTGGTGCCGCTGCAGAATATATGTTGGATGATTATTTTATGAAAATATTAAAAAACAATGAACCACTGCTAACGATACATAAAAACATTATCCTAACCGAGCAATCTTATGCGGTTAAATCCTCCAATTTAAAAGAGATATCTTTTGAAATTATGCTCGGAGGCTATAAAGCAATAATGGCTCATCCCGAGCGCTATTCGTTTTACCATAATGATTATGATAGTTTTTTTTATTTGAAAGATCTCGGTTTCTTGTTACAGGTGAATTTATTATCACTTACCGGTTATTATGGAGATCAGGTAAAGAAAGCAGCAAAATTTATCCTAAAAGAAAACCTCGCCGATCTGGTTGGCACAGACATGCACCATATAGGTCATTTAACGATGCTGCAAAATAGAAAGAACCTCGAAATATTCCGCAGTAGTTTAGATGGCCGAACCTATAATATCCTTGATGATCTTGTTTTTTAGGCCGCAAATGCCTAATCAGCTATGCCTCAAATTTTCGGATAAATTAAAAGTAATTATTATCTGACATTTCAACATTTTTAGATTGAATTTAATTGCCTATTTTTGGCCCACTTTTTACCTATGCTGCATATTGTAGGTAAAAAGTAAGAAACCTAACTAAATCGTCGAACTTTATTATGGCAAAAAAAGTAACTAAAATTGGAGTCCTTACATCCGGAGGAGATTCTCCAGGAATGAATGCTGCTGTTCGGGCTGTTGTTCGCACCGCCATTTATAATGGACTAGAGGTTTATGGGATAATGAGAGGATATCAAGGTATGCTGGATGATGACATTTTTAAGATGGAAAGTAAAAGTGTTGCCAATATAATACAACGCGGGGGTACCATTTTAAAAACCGCAAGGTGTAAAGAATTTTACGAAACACCAGGCAGAAAAAAAGCTTACGACAATCTTGTAAAACGCGGTATCGATGGATTGGTTATCATTGGTGGAGACGGATCTTTTCGCGGAGCAAAAAAATTCCATGAAGAATTCGATATACCAAGTGTAGGTATCCCTGGAACTATTGATAGAGATATCGTAGGGACTGATTTTACCATTGGCTTTGATACAGCAGTAAATACAGCCGTAGCAGCTATAGATAAAATACGCGATACCATGGATGCACATGATCGTATGTTCATCATCGAAGTGATGGGGCGCGATGCAGGCTTTATTGCATTGCATAGCGGTATTGCAACAGGTGCAGAAAATATCCTGATCCCTGAACGTAAAACCGATATGGATGAAATGATCAAATCATTACAGGAAAAAGAAAAACGCAAAAAACTGGTAAACCTTATCATCGTTGCAGAAGGCGATGAAATGGGCGGTGCCGAAGGCGTAAATAAATATATCCGAAAGCACATGCCTGATATGGATACAAAAGTTGCAGTACTTGGCCACATTCAACGCGGAGGATCTCCTAGTTGTTTCGACAGGGTAATTGCAAGCCGTATGGGATACACTGCAGTGGAAAGCTTGATAAACGGGAACCATAATGTTATGATCGGGATCAAAGACAATCGTATCAATTATACCCCTTTCGAAAAAGCAGCTAAATTGAAGACCAAAGTAAGTGAAGAGTGGATGAAGATCGTAAAAATACTAGCATCTTAAAAAAGATACCGGATACAAAGTACCAACTAAGTATCCGGTATTTTTCATTAATGATAAAAACTACTAACTAAAACAAATCAAAACGAGCGCATGAGCAAGAACATTAGCAAATACCTTCATCGTCATATGGATAAAGAAGCAGGTATTGCACATTCACAAAAACGTACAAAGATCGTTGCAACAGTAGGACCAGCTTGTAGTACATACGATAAATTACTGGAATTAGTAAAAGCTGGTGTGAACGTTTTTAGATTGAATTTCTCACATGGAGAATACGCAGCTAAAAAAGAAATAATCGATTTTATCCGCTTGATAAATAAGAACGAGCCTTACAATATCGCCATCCTGGGTGATCTACAGGGACCGAAATTAAGAGTAGGAGAGATCGAAGGCGGCAAAATTGAATTAGTACCAGGCGCCGAAATCATATTTACTACAGAAAAAGTAATAGGAACAAAAGATAAAGTATACGTTTCTTATCCAATGCTTGCGAAAGATGTAAAGATGGGCGAACGTATCTTTTTGGATGACGGTAAAATGGAAGTGGCGATCAAGAAGATCCTGAACGACAAAGAAATTTTAGTAAGCGTAACACTAGGCGGTACTTTATTGCCTAAAAAAGGTGTTAACCTTCCTGACTCTGCTTTAACAATGCCATCATTAACTGAAAAAGATATTGCAGATCTTGCTTTTATCATTGAACAGGACCTTGACTGGATAGCTTTATCTTTTGTAAGAAAAGCCATCGATATCATCGACCTTAAAAAGAGACTAAAAGAAAAGAATAGTAAAATAAAAGTGATCGCTAAAATTGAAATGCCAGAAGCGCTTACAAACATCAGGGATATTATTGTGGAAAGCGATGGTATCATGGTGGCACGTGGAGATCTTGGTGTTGAAATTCCCGTTGAACAAGTACCATTGGTACAAAAAGAATTGATCCGTAAATGTATGCACCGTGCCAAGCCTGTTATTGTGGCTACACAAATGATGGAAAGCATGATCGATCGTACCAAACCAAACAGAAGTGAAGTAACGGACGTTGCTAACGCTGTTTTAGAAGGTGCAGATGCAGTAATGTTGAGCGGTGAAACTGCCATGGGCAATTATCCTACACTGGTAGTAGAAATGATGAGCAAGATCATCAACGAAGTTGAGAACAGCCCTGCTTACAATTACGATAGAGATGATATTTTAAAACCTCAGCCTCATTCACCTTCTTTCTTAAGTGATGCATTGTGTTATAGCGCTTGCAGACTGGCTAAAGATATTGAAGCGGATGCTTTGATCGGGATGACCGAAAGCGGTTACACCGGCTTTATGCTAAGTAGCTATCGCCCTAAAGCACCATTGTATATTTTTAGTAAAGAAAGAAGCCTTATCAACCAATTAAGTTTAAGCTGGGGTGTAAGAGCAATGTATTATGCAGAAGAGATCAGCCTGGATGGTATTGTTAATGACCAGATCAATATTTTGAAAGAAAGAGGATTCATTCAAAAAGATGATGTTGTTGTTAATACAGGAAGTACGCCTGTTGACCTGCATTTACCAACAAATATGGTAAAGGTTACAAAAGTAGATTAATACATATATAATTGTAAATTGTAAATGGTTAATGGCAAATGTGAAAACATTTTCATTAACCATTTTTTCTTTTAAACATATTTTATGAAGCGTAATGAGGAATTGATTGAAAATTTTTATTCGGCTTTTCAAAAGCTGGATGCCGCTGCAATGAATAGCAATTATGCCGATGATATCGTTTTTTTTGATCCCGTATTTGGTTTGTTGCAGGGAGATGAAGCGCGCTCTATGTGGGAGATGTTATGCAAAACAGCTACTGATTTTTCACTTACCTATTCAAATATTGTTCACCTCGATGAAGAGTATAGCACTTGTGATTGGGTTGCCACTTATACTTTTTCAAGAACAGGTAAACGGGTTGTCAATAATAGTAAGGCATATATGAAATTCTATAATGGAAAGATCATTGAACACAGCGATGGCTTTAGCTTATATAAATGGTGTAAGCAGGCCTTAGGATTGCCGGGTATTTTATTTGGCTGGAATTCATTTTTTCAAAACAGGATCAGGAAACAGGCGCAGGATAACCTGAGAAAATTTATATTGAACAATAATAAGTAGATTTAGTGTACACATTTAATCTATTATTTATGACCATCCCTCGAAAAGTAATTTTAATCATTTCAATAACAGCCTACAGTCTTATGAGTAATGTGCACGCTCAAATAAAATATCCTGTCACAAAAAAATCAGATCAGGTCGATGAGTACTTTGGTACCAAAGTGCCGGATCCTTACCGTTGGTTGGAAGATGACAATAGTGCAGCAACAAAAAATTGGGTTACAGAAGAGAATATTGTAACGCAAAATTATTTGGCAACAATTCCATTTCGCGATAGCATAAAAAACAAACTGGAAGATATGTGGAACTATGAAAGATATAGTTCGCCATTTAAAGAAGGTGCTTATTACTATTATTATAAAAACGACGGATTGCAGGATCAGTCTGTGTTATATCGCCAGGAAGGGCTTTCGGGAACGCCAGAGATTTTTATTGATCCTAATGCAATGAGTAAAGATGGAACAGCTGCCTTAAGCCAACCTCGATTTACACGGTCAAAAAAATATTGCGCATACCTTTTGTCAAAAAGTGGTAGCGATTGGCAAGAGGCTTATGTAATGGATGTTCAGACAAAAAAAATATTAACAGATAAATTACAATGGATAAAGTTCAGCGATATATCCTGGAGAACAGATGAAGGGTTTTATTATTGCCGGTATCCTGCACCCAACGAACAAAATAAATTAAATCAACAAAACAGCGATGCTAAATTGTATTTCCATAAAATAGGCACATCGCAAAGTGCAGACGAATTGATCTATGAAGACAAGGAACATCCATTTCGTGCTATCACTGCAGATGTAACAGAAGATGATAATTTTCTAATACTTACGATATCTGAAGGCACAAGCGGCAGCGAAATATTGGTGAAAGACCTAAAAGCAAATACAGGGTTTAGCGAATTGTTCAAAGGCTTTAGTAATAACGCAACTGTTGTAACTGATGACGAGGGTAGGTTATTGGTATTAACTGACGAAGATGCACCTAATTATCAAGTGGTATCTATCGATCCAAAAAATCCTTCAAAAGAAAACTGGCAGGTGATCATTCCTACAAGAACCAAACTGTTAGAAAGCGTTGGTACTGCCGGCGGAAAATTATTTTTAACCTACCTGGAAGATGCAGCAAGCAAAGTATATCAATGCTCTTATAAAGGATACTATGCTAAAGAAATAAAATTGCCGGGCATAGGTACTGCAGATGGTTTTAGCGGTTACAAAGCAGATACAGAATTATTTTATTCTTACACTTCTTTTAATTGCCCTGTTACTATTTACCGATACAATATTGCTTCGGGGGCAAGTGAGTTGTTCAAAAAGCCAACAGTAAAAATTGATCCGGATGATTATCTAACATTGCAAACATTTTTTAAAAGCGCAGATGGCACTCCTGTTCCTATGTTCATAACATATAAAAAAGGAATGCAGCTGAATGGGAATAATCCCACATTACTATATGGCTATGGGGGATTCAATATTCCTTTGACACCATTTTTTAGCACTTCAAATGCTTTCTTTTTAGAAGAGGGCGGCATCTATGTACAAATAAACTTACGTGGCGGAAGCGAATATGGGGAAGAGTGGCACAAGGCAGGAATGCTGCTAAATAAACAAAATGTTTTTGATGATGTTTTTGCCGCAGTTAAATTCTTAACAGATAAAAAATATACCAATCCACAAAAGATCGCATTATCTGGCCGCAGTAACGGCGGATTATTAGTAGGGGCCTGTATCACCCAGCATCCCGAATTGTTTAAAGTGGCTTTGCCGCAAGTTGGCGTATTGGATATGCTACGCTATCATTTATTTACGATAGGATGGGCATGGGCTGTAGAGTATGGCAGGAGTGATAATAAAGCAGGCTTTGAAAACCTGTATAAATATTCGCCACTACATAATATAAAAAAAGGTGTGGACTATCCGGCAACATTAGTAATTACGAACGATCATGATGACAGGGTTGTGCCGGCGCATAGTTTTAAATTCGCGGCAAGATTGCAGGAATGCAATGATGGAAAAAATCCTACTTTAATAAGGATCGGCACAAACGCGGGTCACGGTGCAGGAATACCAACTACCAAAGCTATAGAAGAATTAACGGATATGTGGAGCTTTACATTATACAATTTGGGAATGTCATATAAACCTTAAACCGGTATCCATTTTGATATAGCCAATACTATCCGGTTGAAGGATAAATAAATTACCAGTAGTGGTAATAATTTAAACAGCTCTCTTTTGGTAGTATTAAATAGATCTGCCAACGGCAAAAGAAAACCAATTATTGCCACGCCAAAATAAACAGTTGCGATCGCCAATAGCCAATACACTATCGGTTTGTTAACAGCCTTTCTTTTTTTTATGTCCGGAATAAAAAAGAAGATCATGTCCGCAATAAAAAAGAGTGTAAATAAATATATCAGGTAGCCATAGAGCGTAATGCCAAAGTCGCAAAAAAGTAGCTTGCTGTTGATATCTGAAAACCGATCCCACAGAGGTCCTAGGTCTCCAAGTTTTTTATTTATTTGATCAGATACAGGATAAGCTATGGGCAATGAGTGGATATAATAATAAGAAGTAACGAAATAAAAAATAAATGGCACACCTAAAAATAAACCTCCCTGCCACAACATTGTTATAAACGGAGTTTTTTTACGAATGAAGTAAGCGAGTAATATCAATGAAAGCAATCCAATTAAAATAGGTGTTTCGCTACGTAAATATGTTGCAAAGCCGCCCATGATGCTGGCAAATATTAAATTGTTGGCCGTTTTCTCTGTAAAGAATTTATATAAAAAATAACAGGTAATGGTGTAAAAAACAGTATTGGTATAATCAAAGAGTACCATAAAACTGTATGCGTAGAACTCGGGCGCCGCGATCAAAAATAAAAGCAATGTGCCTGCGAGTATCGGATGTATTTTTTCTGTTAACACGCCGTACATAAAGACCAAAAAACATAAAACAACATTGATCAGCCAAACTTGTCCGAATGGGAAGCCTGCGTATTTATAGATAACCTGTAAGCTTGTAACAGAAGGGGGCTTAAAAATATTATTATTCTCATCCATGTTTACTGTAAACACCGAATTGATCATGGTGTTTTCTTTAACAGTATATTCTGCAATGGCTTCAGATCCTGAAGTAAGGTCTCTTGATACAGGTGCTTCATAATAACATCTCCAGGCACCCATTAAAAATATAAATCCGATGATCAGAAAAAAAGGAATTTCATAAAGCTTGGGTAATTTGATATTTGCTATGATATCCTTTAGATATCGCCAGCTTTTTTTGAATTGGCTATTAGCAATGACCGCAGCAAGGGTAATGAGTATGGCAATATTAGCAGCGGTTATTGGAAGATGTATTATTTGTAAAAAATAGGGAATGATAGCAAAGATCATTAGCCCGGTTAGTATGCACAATGCAATACGCATAAATGATTTGCCTCTGATATTAAGACAACTCAAAATTCCTAACCCGATAATAAATTGAATGGCAGCTAATCCAATGATAGTAAGTATTTCGGTCATAACTGGTAAGTGTCGGTGTTGAATTGTATAATGAAGGCTCTTAACCTGGTAGTGTCTGTGATTTTTTCTAAAACAGCTTTACCCTTATTATCTATTCTAAAGCACATATTGGCTTTTGGCGCATCTTTACTATTTGCCCAGATCGTTTTTATACCGGTATAATAATAGAAAACCACTGGTAAAGGCACATGAAAATTTATTCTTCTATCGCGAAAATATTTTTGTGATGGCATTAGTATTAGAGCGCTGTCCCTGAATTTCGGAGGAATAGATTTGGCTATTCCTTCAGACATGATATAATTCATATTGTCTGTATATATTCTACGATGTTCAATACTCATATCATCGGTCGACTGATCGTTGTAATCGTCCCAATACTTTACAATTCTATCATTGAACCAAATAGAATTATTTCCCATATTAAAGAACACAAAAACTATCAGCACACTTACAAAAGTTAAAAGCAGGGAAACACCTATTTTATAATTTACAGGTGGTTTTTGGGAAGGAGCTGATTTAGCAGGCCCTTTCGTTTCGTTATGGATCTTTTTTTGTTGCTTCATTTTATGTCTCAAGGATTAGTGAGTAAAAGCGGTTCAATCTACGAATTTTTTTTTTCACAAACAATGCAAGCTAATTTACATGGGCCAGATATACAATACCGGGTTAGGAGAAATAAAAAATTACATTCTTTCTGGAACCTTGATGCCTAATAATTCCATCGAGCTTTTAATTACATTGGCTGTCATTGCCGCTATAGCTAAACGCAATTGCTTTTTTGCTTCAGTTTCTGCGCTGGCAATAGAATGTACCGTATAGAAAGAATTAAATGTTTTGGCAAGATCAAAAACATAAATAGCAAGGGCAGATGGGTTGTGTTCAAAAGCAGCCTGTTCAATAGCCGCAGGAAATTGTTCCAGCACCATAATTACATCCCTCTCTAATTTTAGCAAACCCTCAGTGGCTGGTAGTCGGTGGTCAGTCGTCGCTTTCCGCAAAATACTTTTTATCCTCGCATAAGTATACTGAACAAATGGCCCTGTAAATCCATGAAAGTCTATACTTTCTTCTGGATTAAATACCATGGTTTTTTTAGGATCAACTCTTAACAAATAAAATTTCATGGCGCCTAACCCGATCGTATCATACAGGTCTTTTAATTCGGCATCTGTAAAATCTTTTACTTTACCCAATTCTTCTGTATGGTGTTTAGATGTTGCGATCATTTCATCGATCAGGTCATCCGCATCCACAACAGTTCCTTCACGGCTTTTCATTTTTCCCGTCGTTAATTCAACCATACCATAACTCAAATGAAAAATACCATCGGCAAAAGGCATTCCTAATTTTTTGCAGATCAGTTGCAATACTTTCATGTGATAGTTCTGCTCATTACCGATCACATAAATACTTTGGTCTATTTTATATTCATCATATTTTAATTCAGCCAGACCAATATCCTGTGTCATATAAACAGATGTGCCGTCTTTACGCTGTACTAACTTTTCATCCAGTCCGTCTGCCGTGAGATCGATCCAGATACTGCCATCTTCTTTTTTAAAAAATACTTTTTTTGTCAGCCCTTGTTGTACAATATCTTTCCCTAATAAATAAGTATTGCTTTCATAATAGGTTTTAGCAAAATCACTTCCTATTCTTTTGTAAGTAATAGCAAACCCTTCGTACACCCAGCTGTTCATCTCTTTCCAAAGCGCTATCACATCAGGCTTTCCTTCTTCCCAGTCTAGCAGCATTTGTTGGGTAGCTTTCATTATGGGCGCTTCTTTTTCTGCCTCGTCTTTTGTTTTGCCCGCAGTAATTAACTCTTCTACCTGCTTTTTATATTCATCGTTGAATTTTACATAGTACTCGCCAACAAAATGATCGCCTTTTGTGTGGGTAGATGTTGGCGTAGCGCCGTTCGCAAATAATTGCCAGGCGATCATGCTTTTACAGATATGAATGCCACGGTCATTTACAATACAGGTTTTAATTACATCACAACCGTTTGCTTGCAGAATTTCAGCGATACTCCACCCTAAAAAATTATTTCTTAAATGGCCAAGGTGTAAAGGCTTGTTGGTATTGGGAGAAGAGTATTCTACCATCACTTTTTTACCATTCTTTTCCTTTTTTCCAAAATTTGGATTATCATAATTATTTTCAACAAAATCTAACCAAAAACTATCGGCAACGGTTAGGTTCAAAAACCCTTTGATGATATTGAATTTTGTAAAAAACTGCGGGTATGTTTTGGTAAGGTGTTCGCCTAATTGATTGCCAATAATTTCGGGAGATAATTTCAACGATTTAACCAATGAAAACATTACCACAGTATAATCGCCCTCAAATTCGGGTTTGGTTTGATTTACCTGGAAATCCTTTTCCGTAAACGATTGATTGAAAACCGCTGATAAACTTGCAGTTACACTTCCCTGAATACTGTTAACTATTGACATCTGGCAAAAATACCAAATTCCAAATTCCAAAAAAACAAAAAAAACAATTTGTCAGAAGCTTCAAAATTGGGTTTAGTACAGACTTTAATTCAGTTTTGGGTTTTCGAATTTGTATTTTGGGATTTGCTACTTGGTATTTGGGATTTGCCCCTTTACTTTCTTACCTTTGCGCCCATTTTAAGTAATTATGATAAGTGTAAATAATGTAACGCTGGCTTATGGCAAGCGCGTTTTGTTTGATGAAGTAACCATCAATTTTGCAAAGGGGAACTGTTATGGCGTAATTGGTGCTAACGGCGCCGGTAAATCTACCTTTTTAAAAATATTAAGCGGGGAAATTGAACCTAATAAAGGGACTGTAACTATTGGTAAAGGCGAACGAATGGCCGTACTAAAGCAGAACCATTTTGAATTTGATGAAATATCTGTACTACATACAGTGATGATGGGCCACAAAAGAATGTGGGATACTATGATCGAAAAAGATGCCATCTATCTAAAAGACGATTTTAGTGAAGCCGATGGTATGAGGGCTGGCGAATTAGAAGCTGAATTTGGCGAAATGGGTGGTTATACTGCGGAAAGTGATGCTGCTACCTTTTTAAATGAACTGGGTGTTAAAGAAGAGATGCATCAAATGCTGATGAAAGACATCGGCGGTAATATTAAAGTAAGGGTATTATTGGCACAGGCTTTATTTGGCAACCCTGATATTTTATTACTGGATGAACCTACGAATAACCTGGATGTGGAAACGATCAGCTGGTTAGAAAATTTCTTAGCTGATTATGAAAATATCGTTTTGGTGGTAAGCCATGATCGTCACTTTTTAGATGCGGTTTGTACGCATGTGGCCGATGTAGATAAAAAGAAGATCAAAGTATATACCGGTAACTATTCTTTCTGGTATGAAAGCTCTCAGCTAGCATCAAGACAAGCATCTGATAAAAATAAAAAACAGGAAGAAAAGAAGAAAGACCTGTTGGAATTTATTGCACGCTTTAGCGCGAACGCTTCTAAATCCAAACAAGCAACTTCCCGTAAAAAGGCCCTGGATAAACTGGTGTTTGAAGATATTACTGCAAGTAACAGAAAATACCCCGGCATTATATTTAAACCGGAAAGAGAAGTGGGTAATCAAATTCTAAACGTAGAAAAATTATCAAAAACACTTGACGGCAAACCATTGTTTACCAATTTGAATTTTGATATTGTAAAGGGACAGAAGATCGCTTTTTTAAGCAGGGATCATGTGGCATTAACGAATTTTTTCGAGATCATTAATGGGAAAGTAAAAGCAGATACAGGAAAATACGAATGGGGTACAACTATTACATCAGCGTATCTTCCCAATGATAACACAGAGTTTTTTACAGGATCTTTAAACCTGATGGATTGGTTACGCCAGTTTGTACCACCCAATACTAAAGATGTCGATGAAGATTTTATCCGCGGCTTCTTAGGTAAGATGTTATTCAGTGGAGATGAGATCCTTAAACAAACCAATGTATTAAGCGGAGGAGAAAAAGTGCGTTGCATGGTGAGTAAGATGATGTTACAAAACCCTAATTTGGTAATGCTGGATGAACCAACCAATCACCTTGATCTGGAAAGTATCACGGCATTCAATGATGGCATGCTAACATTCCCGGGCGTGGTGCTGTTTACAACACATGATCACCAGTTCATGCAAACAGTTGCCAACAGAATTATTGAAATAACCCCTAAAGGAATGATCGACAGGTTAATGACCTACGATGAATATTTAGCAGACGATAGGGTTAAAGCTTTAAAAGAAGAAATGTACAGTTAAGATGTTACACGTTAGAGATAAAATATTAGACCTTATTGATTTTTTTTATCCTCCTTTCAGGAAGATAATGCCTGTAAAAACATTCAGGTATGCAGCCTGTGGCGGCGCTAATGTTTTTTTTGGAAATGTAGTAGTGTATACTCTTATTTATCATTTGGTAAAACACCTGGATGTTGTTAACCTTGGCTTGTTTGCTTTTAAGCCATACAATTTCGCGCTAACGATCTCTTCTATTTTTACTTTTTGTGTAGGGTTTATTTTGAATAAATATGTTGTTTTCACCACTTCTAATTTAAAAGCAAGTGTACAATTGTTTCGGTATTTTCTGGCCTTCCTTTTTAGTTATTCGTTGAACTACCTGCTGCTGAATAAATTATTTATTGAAGGGTTGCATTTACATCCCGTTCCTGCACAGTTGATCACAGTGGTTATTGTTACGGCCGTAAGTTATCTTACCCAAATGCATTTTACTTTTAAAGTAAAAAAAGATCCGGACGATATTACGCAATTGCCTGAGTAATACCTTTATTTCACGCAAAGACGTTAAGTTTAAATACAAAAGCCGCAAAGTTTTCCTGGCGGCTTTTGTATTTACTTATTTCGCTTTTCGTGAAACATTATAATAGTTTCTTTACATCAACATATTCAAATCCGTGTGCATCCGCAACTGCTTTGTAAGTTACGTGCCCATCTAAAGTATTAACACCCTTTAACAAGGCTTCATTTTCTATACAAGCTTTTCTATAACCTTTTGTAGCAATTAAAACGGCATACGGCACCGTAACATTGGTCAATGCAAAAGTAGAAGTGCGTGGTACTGCGCCCGGCATATTAGCCACTGCATAATGCAATACATCATGTTTTGTATACACAGGATCATCGTGGGTGGTGATGCGATCAGTCGTTTCAAAAATACCGCCCTGATCAATGGCTATATCAACCACAACAGAACCAGGCTCCATTGATTTGATCATTTCAGTTGTAACTAAATGCGGAGCTTTTGCACCGGGAATTAACACAGCGCCAATTACCAGGTCCGATTCTTTTACAGAAACAGCAATATTATGCGGGTTAGAAATCAATGTACTGATCTCGCCGTTATACATATCATCTATTTGCCTGAGCCTGTCTGCACTCAGATCAATGATCGTGACTTCAGCGCCTAATCCCAATGCTATCTTCGCTGCATTCGTTCCGGCAACACCACCACCGATAATAGTTACCCTGCCACGTTTTACACCGGGCACACCACCCAATAAAATTCCCTTGCCACCTTCGGGTTTTTCTAAAAACCTTGCGCCGATCTGCGATGCCATTCTTCCCGCCACTTCACTCATGGGTGTTAACAGCGGAAGTGTACCGTTACTAACCTGCACGGTTTCATAAGCAATGCCGATCACTTTACTTTTTACCAGTGCCTTGGTCAATGCAGCTTCCGATGCGAGGTGCAGATAAGTAAATAAGATCAATCCTTCACGAAAAAAATCATACTCGCTGGCGATCGGTTCTTTTACTTTCATTACCATTTCCATGGCCCAGGCTTCAGCAGCAGTAGCAACGATCGAGGCGCCGGCTTTTACATATTCATCATCTGCAAATCCGGATCCTTTGCCTGCATCTTTTTGTATAAACACAGTGTGTCCAGATCGAACCAAATGCACAACGCCTCCCGGTGTAATGGCAACACGACTTTCATTATTCTTTATTTCTTTTGGTATTCCTATGCGCATAATTATGAGGTATTACTTAATAGATTATAATTCTTTAGCTGCTCTGATCCTTAATGAGGGCGCTCTTGTAATGTACTTAAATTACTTAGTTTAACAGGTGCATTTGCAGATGTAGGTACAAAAAAAATAGGGCCTGGAGTAGAAACTCCGGCCCGTTTTTAATCCGTACCCTATGAAAACTGACGTGAAATTAATACTTCTTTTCATAGTACATTATTTTAACCCTTACTATTATTCTTTTAAGCAGATAAATAGTAGAACTACTACAGGAATGTTAGAAACCCTACTACGTAGGCTTCGTAAGTAGTCGAATTCAAATCAAATTCTATAAAAAAATAAGAAGGCGAGATGTAAAAATTGCATAAAAAAGAGCCATAGTAGAAACCACAGCTCGATTAAATCTAAAACAATATTAAAGTCGTTAACTGCCTTATAGACCCTATCTGGTATTATTGCGCTGCTTGCTATCCAAAACTTTCCTCGTATCCCCAAGATCATCAAAAAAGGAACAGTTATTACCCTTAATTTTCTGATTTTTTAAAGATCGATTTTAGCAAAAAAAATAGGGCTGAGGTGAAAACCCCGGCCCGTTTTTAATCCGTACCCTATGGAAAACTATACTCAGAAACGGTATTTCCTGTTATATGGTTGCTTATAGCTGTCTTTTAGTGCATTTTACCCCCTACTGTAACTGCCATTTTTACACAAAAATGTGCTTGGCATAATGCTTGCCAAAGAGATAACAAACATAAACACATAACATTATGGGAAAGATTATTGGGATCGATTTAGGAACAACCAACAGCTGCGTAGCAGTAATGGAAGGTAACGAGCCCGTTGTTATAGCTAACGACGAAGGGCGCCGTACAACCCCATCTATCGTAGCTTTTTTAAAAAATGGAGAACGTAAGGTAGGAGACCCGGCAAAACGCCAGGCTATTACTAATCCGCATAACACGATCATGAGCGTTAAACGCTTTATGGGGCATAAATGGAATGAAGTAACAGAAGACGTGAGCCATATTGGTTATAAGGTAGTAAAAGGTGACAATGATACAGTTCGTATTGACATAGATGGCAGGCTATATACACCACAGGAAATATCAGCCATGGTACTTCAAAAAATGAAAAAAACAGCTGAGGATTATCTTGGACAAGAGGTAACTGAAGCAGTTATAACTGTACCCGCATATTTCAATGATGCACAGCGTCAGGCAACCAAAGAAGCTGGCGAAATTGCAGGTTTAACCGTTCGTCGTATCATCAACGAACCTACTGCAGCAGCATTGGCTTATGGGTTAGATAAAAAACACCAGGATCAAAAGATCGCTGTATTCGATTTAGGTGGTGGTACATTCGATGTATCTATCCTTGAATTGGGCGAAGGCGTTTTTGAAGTAAAAAGCACTAACGGTGATACCCATTTAGGTGGTGATGATTTTGATAAAGTGATCATGGATTGGTTAGCCGATGAATTTAAAAAAGATGAAGCGATCGATCTTCGTAAAGATCCAATGGCTTGGCAACGTTTAAAAGAAGCAGCTGAAAAGGCTAAGGTTGAATTGTCTTCTTCTACAGAAACAGAAATTAACCTTCCTTATGTAACTGCCGTTGATGGAGTGCCTAAGCATTTGGTTAAAAAATTGACAAGAGCCAACTTCGAAAAATTATCTGATACATTATTTACACGCTGTTTAAAGCCATGCGAACAGGCATTGAAAGATGCTAATTTAACCATTTCTCAAATTGATGAAGTTATATTAGTTGGTGGTAGTACACGTATCCCTAAAGTTCAGGAAATTGTAGAAAAATTCTTTGGTAAAAAAGCCAACCGTAGCGTTAACCCTGACGAAGTGGTAGCGATCGGGGCTTCTATCCAGGGCGGCGTATTATCTGGCGATGTAAAAGATGTATTGTTACTAGATGTTACACCATTGAGTTTGGGAATTGAAACAATGGGCGGTGTAATGACAAGGTTGATCGAAAGCAACACAACCATCCCTACAAAAAAATCAGAAACATTCTCTACAGCAAGCGATAACCAACCAGGTGTACAGATTCATGTATTGCAAGGCGAAAGGCCATTGGCAAATCAAAACAAAAGTTTGGGTATGTTCAATATGGATGGTATTCCTCCGGCTCCAAGAGGTGTACCTCAGGTAGAAGTTACTTTTGATATCGATGCTAATGGTATCCTCGTAGTAACGGCAAAAGATAAAGGCACAGGCAAATCACACAATATCCGTATCGAAGCGGGTAGTGGTTTAAGCAAAGAAGAAATCGAAAAAATGAAATCTGAAGCTAAAGCCAACGAAGCGACTGATAAAATAGAAAAAGAAAAGATCGAAAAGATAAACCAGGCGGATAGCCAGATATTCCAGACAGAAAAACAACTGAAAGAATATGGCGATAAGATCAGCGCTGAGAAAAAAGCGCCGATCGAAGCAGCTTTGGCTAAAGTAAAAGAAGCACATAAAGCACAGGACCTGGCAGCTATTGATACTTCGATAGCAGAATTAAATACAGCCTGGACAGCGGCAAGTGAAGAAATTTATAAAGCTCAGGCAGCAGGTGCAGAAGCAGGGGCATCTACTAATGGAGAGCAACCTCATGCAGACGCTCAGCAAGGTGGAGAAACCGTTACTGACGCAGAATTTGAGGAAGTTAAATAAGGATTTTTTGAGAGTATATTATATAAACCGCGGTATTCTTGCCGCGGTTTTTTTTATTAATATACAGTAAGTTATGAAGCTCTTTTATATATTTGCCTATGTTTTATAAATCTTTAAATCTCTTAAATTAAATCTATGAAAAGTTTTATCCTTATTGCAATGGCATTGTTTTTATCTCTGGCCGGCAAATCTCAACAAACGACTAATGCTGCTACCCCGACTGTTGACAAAGCTAATTATCAGGCAGAATACAAATCGTTAAAGGACAGGTCTAGAAGTGAAAAAACAATTGCCCAAATTTTAAATATTACGGGTATCGTGTTGTGTAGTGGTGGAACCATCGTATGGGTAATAGGCGAGGTTGATAAGAGCGCCAGAACAGATGATGGTTATGGAGATCAAACAGGCGGCTTTCTAGGTGGTAATGTTAATGATCAGCAAATAATAAATACGGGGATAGGGCTTACAGCCACCGGTATTGCACTGGGCATTACCAGTGCTGTTTTCTACACCAGAAGCGGTGTGTTGTACCATAAAGCAAGAGAGATAAAGATGAGCATGAACTCAAACTCTGTTAATATCCCTGTAAGCGGCATGCAAACATACCGTGCACCGCAACTAGGTCTAGGCATTTCTGTATCGCTATAATTATATACAATAAAGAATTGAAAAAGCCTCTTTTAACGAAGAGGCTTTTTCAATTTGTATATAATTATTTATTTTTCGTTCTCTATATAATGCTGCTTCATTATTTCAAAAACCTTCATTCTCAATTCAGAAGCCGACATATTCTCCGATGATACAGGCGGTAAATAATGCATTTGTAACCTTGTTGGCAACATATAAAAAGACCTGTCCGCCGGGTTGGCTTTTCTGGTGCCCAGGATCACACAAGGAATAACATCTTTTTTTGTATCTATTGCCAATTTAAATGCACCATCAAAGAATTTTTTCATTGGTTCTTTGGTGGTGTTGCGCGTTCCTTCTGGATAAATGCACATGTGTATATTTCTTTGCAATACTTTTTTCATATCCTCAAAACTTTTGCGGCGGCTGGTATCGCTATCTCTATCTACCAAAACAGATCCCCTTTCATAAAACCATTTAAAAATAGGGATCTTAGCCAAAGACGCTTTGGCAATGGTTTTATTCGGTCCGGGTACAAATGGTGCCGATAGCGGTACATCTAAATAAGCATTATGGTTATAGACGATCACATAGGTGGTATCCGGGGCAAAATTTTCTTTGCCCTTTACTTTCAGCGGACAACCAACTAACCTCAGCCAGGTCCACATCCATACCCTTGATACTTTTATAAAATAGTATTGCCCCTTTGGATCGGGAACCAGGTATGGGATCATTGTCGGAATAAAAATTATCAGGAATGTAGTTATAAAACTAAAGGCGGCCCAGGTGCACCATATCCTTGCGAAAATATCTTTTATTAATTTCATTATATAGTATGCTAAGGTTGTAATAATTTCCAGTCGATCGGTTCAATTCCCTGTTTTGATAGTAAATGATTGGTTTGAGAAAAATGCTTGCATCCAAAGAAGCCGTTGTACGCACTAAAAGGCGATGGATGTGCAGCTTTTAAAACAATATGTTTTGTTTCGTCGATCAATGCTTGTTTTTGGTGGGCAAATTTACCCCATAATAAAAAAACTACGCCGGATTTTTCGTCAGATATTTTTTTAATTACTTCATCTGTGAAATTCATCCATCCGATTTTCGAATGGCTGGCTGGTTCGTTAGCCCTTACCGTTAGTATAGCGTTCAATAGTAAAACGCCTTGTTGCGCCCATTTGGTAAGGTTACCATAATCTACAGGCATGGCAACACCTATATCATTCTGTATCTCTTTATAGATGTTCATTAATGATGGAGGTGGTTTAATGCCTGTAGGCACAGAAAAGCTTAAGCCATGAGCTTGCCCCGCCCCGTGGTAAGGATCCTGGCCGAGTATTACCACTTTTACATTATCAAAGTGAGTTTGCGTAAAAGCATTGAATATCAAAGCGCCAGGGGGATAGATCGTTTTCCCTGCTGCTTTTTCCGTTTTTAAAAAAGTAACTATTTCTAAAAAATATGGCTTGGTAAATTCTTCCTTTAAGATATTTTTCCAGGAAGATTCAATTTGTACGTCCATTATTATTGGTGATTTATGTAAAAATACAACGAGATATAGTTAATACTCCCATTTTATAGATACTTAATTAAACTTGTATCGGTTTAATTCCAAATAATCGTATAATAAATATAAATATCTATAAAAATAATATAATAATCAGGGTAGATATAGTTCTACAATCACTTTAAATTGAATTTTAAAATTATTTTAGTCTATTAAAATGCCTTTTTTTTGTTAACCAGATGTTTTTTTTGATGTTTTTTTACTTAAAAAGCTCAAAAAAAGCGAGTTTTATTCTGTTTTATATAAATATGAAATAAAAATATGTATTAGCCTTGATAATTTATTAACTTTTTAATGTATTATTGCTTTCGAATTTTGAAGTTAAAAGTATTTAAAACATACGTAGTAAATTTTTTATTTATATAACAATTCATCATTTTAAAGTAGTTCTTACTACATCTCTTAACCAATTAAACTTAAAACAATGACAAGAAAAAAAATCATTCTTCCGTTTTTGGCCGCAATTATCGCGTTAAGCGCTAATGCACAAACAGACTCAACGAAAACTTTTGTTTTGTCTGGATCGGTTGATGCTTACACACGTACAGATTTTAACAATGTTACATCTCCTTTGCCAAATGCTAAAACAAGCTTTACTCAAACTAATAATTCATTTGAATTAGGTATGGCTACATTAAGAGGCGATGGTCAAATTTTATCTGGTA